>Ga0209282_1000037_pt1 | contig 130160 bp, 129 predicted proteins | sample Mtrugardesep15_FD_187529 | JGI IMG/M metagenome (GOLD analysis project Ga0209282, IMG submission 187529) | Root nodule microbial communities of legume samples collected from California, USA - M. trunc garden sep15 (SPAdes) (version 2) | ecosystem: Host-associated > Plants > Roots > Nodule...
AGGCGGTTCGCAACGAGGCGAGCCGCGCATGGGCCGGGGACTGGCACCGCGTCGCCTCGATCCCGCTGAACGTCGCCTATGACTCTGGCCTCGTGCAGGCCCATACAGAGGGCAACGACCGCTATGTGAAGCGGTTCCTCAACAGTTCTGATAACCGCGCCTGGCGAACACGTGAGGGCCATCTATGACCATCTCGGACTATGCGTCCCTTCTGGTGGATGCCGGCGAGTATTCGGGGCGTGAGGACATAGCGCACCTTTTCCCGCGTTTCGTCGGCCTTGCGGAGCTGAAGCTAAACCGCGGGCTGCGCGTCGCCGACATGGAAGTGACCGACGAAATCTCTCTGATTGATGGCGACGGCACGCTTCCGGCTGACTTCCTCGAGGCGCGCGAGGTCAAGAACGCAGCCGGCATTCCCATTCGTGCAATCTCGCTGCAGCAGTTGACGAACAGTTATATGGACCGGAGCGGCACGGCGCCGATCGGCTATGCCATCGTAGGCAGCACCATCAAGGCGCGTCCTATCTCCGATCAGGACCTTACCGTCACCTATTACGGCCGCATTCCGGCGCTGACGCCTACCAACCCGACGAACTGGCTCTTGGAGAAGGCACCCGACGCCTATCTCTTCGCCCTGGTCAACGAAATTGCGATCTGGGGCAAGGATGTGGACGGCGCTACCGCCGCGCAGCAACTGATGATGATGGCTCTTAGCGGGCTGAAGATTGAGGACGAGCGCGGCCGCTGGGGCAATGCGCAGATGGTTGTCGGAGGCGTCACGCCATGACCTTGCTTTCCGCGATCAATCAGGTTTGCGATATCGTCTCGCTCTCGCAGTTCGACAGCGGCTCCGACGAGCCGAACGCGCAGACGATGGTCGCGATGGCACAGGAAGCCGGCGACGAGATTGCGCGCCGCGCCGATTGGCAGAAGACGCTGAAATCCCACACCGTCACCGCCTCCCCGGAAAACCTCCCTACCGATTTCCAACGCCTCACGCCCGGCGGCTCTGTCCGGACCTCTGCCGGCGCCTTCGTGCGGCCGGTGACGAACAGCGGGCAATGGGCGGTGATCGTCGGCATCCCGTCGACGCAGCCCTATTTCTTCATCAAGGCCGGGCAGGTGCTGTTCTCGCCCGCCTCCGCCGCCGCCAGCGCGGTCATCGACTACGTTTCGAAGAACTGGATATTGAACGATCCGGCGGGGCCGAAGGCGACATTCGCGGCTGACGACGACACGACGCTCTTTCCGGAAAGGCTGCTCGTGAAGGGCATCATCTGGCGGTGGAAGCGACAGAAGGGTCTTGCCTACGAGGACAATCTTGCCGAGTTCGAAGCCGACCTCGCGCAGGAGATCAACGCCGATCGGGGGGCAGGATGAGAATTCAGCCCAGGCCGGCCCGTATAGGGCAATCCAACCGTGGCTCGGTATCGGTAGGCCGCGAGCAGTCATCGCAGCCGGTGACTTTTCCTGCGCCAAAGGGAGGCCTTGTCACCACGGCGGACATGGCCTCGCAAGAACCCGGCTCGGCAACGGTGCTCCGGAACTTCTTCCCGACCCTGATGGGCTGCAAAATCCGCGGAGGATCGCAGAAGAAAGGCCTCGCGGCAGACGGCGGCGATATCAAGAGCGCGTTCAAATACAAATACGGCTCGAATGAGAAGCTGTTCATGGCAACCACCGCCGGCATCTACAACATGACGGCGCCCGCCGCCCCTCCGACCACCACGGCCGCGGATGTTTCGGGCATGAGTGGCGGTGACTGGTGCGCCTTCCAGCATACGAACGCCGGCACCTCCTGGTTGGTCTGCCTGAACGGCGCCAACGACCGGCAGCTTTACAATGGCACGACCTGGACGACGGCGCCCGCGATCACCTTCACCGATGGCACGACGATGCCGCAGTTGAATTACGGTTGGCTGTTCAAAAACCGGGAATTCTTCCTCAAGAACGGCACGCTTGACGCCTATTACCTGCCGGTCAACGCCATTGGCGGCGCGGCAGTCGTCTTCCCCCTCGGCGGCGTGATGAAGAAGGGCGGCTCGCTGCTGACGGGCTTCTCCTGGTCGCTGGAGAGCGGAGACGGCCTTTCCGACCTCTGCGTCTTCCTTTCGACCGAGGGCGAGATTGCCGTCTATGCCGGCTCTGATCCGTCGAGCGCTTCGGATTTCGCTCTGAAGGGCGTCTATCAGATCGGGCGGCCGCTCGGCAAAAACGCATGGATTCGGGCAGGGGGTGACATCCTAATTGCCACGACGGATGGCCTGACGCCGATGTCGCAAGTCTTCCAACGCGACCGGCAGTCGCTTTCCCTGGTCTCCGTGTCGCGCCCCATCGAGGACGATTGGCGCAAGGCGGCAAATGCCACCGGAACCGGTTGGACGCTGAAGCAATGGCCGGAACAGAACCTTGTCTTCGTGGCCTTCCCCGAAAACACCGTCGTCACCGACACGACCTTTGTCCTGAACGTGCTCACCGGTCGGTGGTCGACGATCAGCAATTGGCAGGCGCTCTGCTATGAAACGCTTCAAGGCGGCCTCTTCTTCGGCTCCCTCGATGGCTACATGTGGCAGGGGGACGCCAGCGGTACGGATGACGGGCTTACCTTCTCGGCGAGCTACCTTTCGCAATTCTCGCCGGCCGGCCAGTTTGGTCAAAGGGCGACGGCGTCTCTCGCTCACATGTATTTCCGGGCAAAAACGAAGCCCAAGGTCAGGCTTTTCGCTCGCTCTGACTACGACAGATCAACGCCAACGTTTGATTCCGTCACCGAGGGCGACTCTTCATCTTCGGAGTGGGACGTGGGCCTCTGGGACGTGGCCCTTTGGGACGGCGTCTCCCAGGTGCAGCGCTACGACTTCCGGCAGAACGTGCGGGCCACCGGCGACATGCTGGCGGTGGGCTGTGTCATCACATCCGGCGGCGATTTCAAGCTTGATATCGAGGTTGATCTCGCCACGGTTCAAGTGTCGATCGGGGAGGCGAGCGCCTGATGTTGCCGAGTGAACCGGAGGCAGTGCGCGCCGCATTCCTGCGCTGGACGCGCGGCGACGAGGCGGCGGCCGACTTCCTCGCTGAAATAGCCGCGATTGCCCGCCTAGCAGACGACATCGTCGATGAGGACGAGAACCGGCAGCGCAATATCTGCTGGCTCCTGGTTCGGACGATGACGCGCTTGCCGCAGAACGTGTTCTTCAACCGCCATCTCTCCGCCCTGGCGCCGATCATTCACACCGTCATCGTTCAATGGGAACTTAGCGACGAATGGCGGTCCTCTCGGGACGCGCTGAAGCGGCAATTCGGATTCGTGATGCGCGAGGCGGTCGGCTCGATCGTCACCGCGGTTGCCGCGATCTGCGGCGGCTACGACCACGCCAAGACCACCACGGAAGACTTTTTTGAACTCTGCCATTCCGGCTCGCGAGAGACCGTCGAAGACTGGATAAAGGATTGAACGATGGGCCTTTACGGTAGCGCTCCAGAAGCTCCGGACCCGCAAGAAACGGCGTCCGCTCAGACGGCAACGAACATCGGAACCGCCGTTGCCAACAACGTTATGGGCAACGTCAATCAGGTCACGCCCGATGGCAACCTGACGTATACCTACACGACACAGAAGTGGAAGGACCCGATCAGCGGGAAGGAATACGACCTTCAGGTCCCGACAGCGACGCAATCCCTGTCTCAGCAGCAGCAGGCAATCAAGAACCAGACCGACGCCGCCGAACTGAACATGGCGACGCTCGCCAACAATCAGTCGGGCAAGCTGAACGACCTGCTCGGCAAGCCGATCAACATTGGCGGCGCGCCGGCGGGTGGCAATGCGGGCGCAATCGGGCTGCCACAATACCAGCAGTTTGGCAGCGGGCCGCAGCTACAGACCAGCCTCGGCAATTACGGCAACGTTCAATCCTCTATCGCCGGCGCCGGCAACATTCAGAAGCAGGTAGCCGACAGCGGCCAGATCCAGAACCAGCTCGGCAATGCCGGGGACATCACCCGCAGCTATGAGACGGACTTCAGCGCCGACCGGCAGAAGGTCGAGGATGCGCTGATGCAGCGTCTCAACCCGCAGATGGAGCGGGACCGGGCCGCTCTGGAAACGCGGTTGACCAATCAGGGTTTGCAGCCGGGCTCCGAGGCCTATAACCGGGCGATCGACGAAGCGAACCGATCTTCCACGGACGCTCGTCTCGGCGCCATTCTGAGCGCGGGGCAGGAACAATCCCGTCTTGCCGGGCTCGCCAATCAGTCGGCGACCTTCCAGAACTCCGCCCAGCAGCAGGCCTATAACCAGCTTCTCGGCTCCGGGCAGTTCGCCAACTCCGCGCAGGCGCAGCAATACGCCCAGAACGCCAACAACATGCAGATGGGCAATGCCGCCCAGCAGCAGCAGTTCGGGCAGAACCAGGCGCAGCAGCAGGCGAACAACGCCGCGCAGCAGCAGAAGTTTGGCCAAGGGTTGGCCGGTGCTCAGTTCGGGAACGACGCTCTGCAGCAGCAGTACCAGAACCAGAACACGGCCACCGCCGGCAACAATGCCCTGCAGGATCAGAGCTTCAACTCGCAGCAGTCGAAGTTCAACATGCAAAACCAGCAGCGGGCGCAGTACCTGAACGAGCTTTACGCCCAGCGCAACCAGCCGATCAACGAAATCATCGGCCTAATGTCCGGAGCCCAGGTCAACAGCCCGAGCTTCGTTCCGACGCAGAGCAACCCCATGCCGACCGTCGATTATGCCGGCCTCGTGCAGCAGGACTATGCGAACAAGATGGGCGCGTACAACCAGCAGCAAGCCGGCATGCAGAGCATGTTCGGCGGCATGCTCGGTTTCGGCGGCCAGCTTGCCAGCCTCTCTGACAAGAGAGCCAAGAAAGACATCAAGAAGGTCGGCGAGCTGAAAGGCCACGGACTCTACGAATATTCCTATCGCGGCAAGCACGACGACGGGAAAAAGCATATCGGCGTGCTCGCACAAGAGGTTGAGAAGAAGCGCCCTGACGCGGTCTCGCGCCGGCCTGATGGGCTTCGGCAGGTCAATTACGGGGCTCTCTTCAATGCGGGGAGGAAGCGATGAGAGCTCTCTCCCTCCACCGCCTAAAGCAAGTCCTTCACTACGACCCCGCCAGCGGGGTTTTTTGTTGGGCTGAAAACCGCAAGAAGTGCACAAAGGGCGCTATGGCGGGCAGTGTACGCGCTGATGGTTACGTGCTGATCCGCATCGACTATCAGCGCTATTATGCGCATCGCCTGGCGTGGCTCTACATGACTGGTGAATGGCCAGCGCAGGAAATTGACCACGCTGACGGAAATCCGTCCAACAATGTCTGGAGTAACCTTCGAGCAGCCTCGCCGACGCAGAACATGCAGAACCGCCCTACTCAGCGGAACAACCGCACGGGACTGAAGGGCGTCAGACGGTCCAGTCGCGGGTTTTATGCGACCATTCAAGTTGATGGACAATACAGATACCTTGGCCGGTTTTGCGACCCTTTAGAGGCTCACTTGGCGTACTGCCAAACCGCCAGCGCCGTGTTTGGCGAATTCGCGAGGTTCTCCTAAAATGATGGGCTACACCGGCTATCGGGGCTCGATGCCCAACGAAACGCGTGAGCAGCTTGCGCAGCGGCTCCAGGCGCAAATCATGGGGCAGGCTCTGCCACAGACCATCGGCGGCGGCATGGGCATGCTCGGCGCCGGTCTCGTTGCCAATTTTGCAAAGCAGAATGCAGCCTTTCCGACCGCTCCGGGCGCTGCGCAGCCGTCTATGATGACCGGTCTCGCAAACTTCTTCACCGGCGGCCGCAATGGAGGTCTTTACTGATGGCCTATTCCTTCCTGTTCGGTGGATCGACCAAAGAGACGCCGGAATCTATCAAGCGCAAGCGCGACCTCGCCATGGCGATTATGGGCACCTCTGCCGCGCCGAAGAACATCGGCGAGGGCTTGAATGCTCTCGGATCAGGCATCGTTGCGGGTGTCATGAACCGGCGCGCCAACAAGGCGGAAGACGAGGGCCGCGCCTCTGCGGATACGGTTTTCAAGAGCGCGATGCAGGGCCAGCTTGCCAGCCAGATCATGGGAACCGCACCATCGCGTACAAGTACGACCACGAGTCCCGGCGCGGCGGTATCTGTGAATGTTGACCCGTCTATCCGCGACGGCATCACACAGACGGCGAGCGCCTTGGGCGTCGATCCTGTCGATCTGGCGACTGCTATCTCGTATGAAACCGCCGGCACCTTCGACCCGACCAAGACGGGACCGACGACCAAATGGGGCAAGCATCGCGGCCTGATCCAGTTCGGCGAGCCGCAGGCGCAGCAGTACGGCGTCAACTGGGACGACCCGGTTGGCTCCCAGCTTGGAGAGAATGGCGCCGTTGCGAAATATCTGCGGTCGACCGGCGTCAAACCGGGCATGGGCTTGCTCGACATCTATTCGGCTATCAACGCCGGCGGGGTAGGCCGTTACAATGCGTCCGATGCTGCCGCAGGAGGCGCACCCGGTACAGTCCGCGACAAGGTCGAGGAACAGATGGCCGGGCACAGAGCCAAGGCGCTCGCGCTGTTCGGGGGTCAGGGGCAGGAGGTCGCAAGTCTTGACCCGGCCATCGGCATGCCGCCGCAGACGTCGGCCGAGGCGGTCAACGCGATGGCTGCCGGAGGTGGTGAAGGTGGCGCACCGCCGCCGTCTCTCTCCGAGGAGGTCGCCGCCTTCGAACAGACACCGGAATATCAGGCACAATTCCCCGGCAGGAACGCGCAGCAGCCTTCGCAGGGACCAATCCAGAACGCTCCGCAGCAGCAGCCTGCCATTCCCCCGCAGTTCCAAGGCTCTCAGCAGCTCGCTAACGCGCAGGGCGGCATCATGCCGGCGCTGATGGACGGTTCTCCGGCTTCTCCCGAGCAGGTCGCACAGGCGCAGGCAATGGGGCAGCAGCAGGCACCGCAGCAGGCGCCGGCACAGGCCCGGCCGGACAAGATGGCTTTGCTTCAGGCCCTCAGCAATCCGTGGCTATCGCAGGAGCAGAAGGCCGTTCTGCAGACGCTCTACCAGCAGCAGGAGCAGGAAGAGCAAGCGGCCCGCGAGCAGCAGGTGTGGCTGCAGCGCCAGCAGTACGAGCAGGAGGCCAAGCGTAACGATCCGGCTTATCAGATCGGGCTGGAAAAGAGCCGCATTGATCTGGAAGACGCGAAGAAGCCCAAGCGACAGCCGCTGATCAATGCCGGCAACGGTAATGTCTACGATCCCAACGAAGATAAGTGGCTCACGGCTCCCAGCGGTAGCGGCGACGGACGCTTTCGTTTCAACGGCAACTCTGTCGAGGCTCAGGCCCTGAACGGCTTAATGGAAAGCGGACAGCTTACACCTGAGCAGGCACAGCAGCTTGCAGCGGGCAAGACGATTTCAGGTCCGAACGGCGAGATCATTTTCCTGACCCCGCAGGGCGTGTTCGGGCAGTCTTCCGCAGGTGGTCAGCCGCAGCAAATGTCTGGGTCTCGCTCAGCACCCAGTCAACCACCGCAGCAGACGCAGCCGCAGGCTCAGATGCCCGGCCAGCCGGGCCAAGGGGGCAACATCCAAATCACGCCTCCGAAGGTCACCGTCGACGAGAAGGAAGCGGCAACGTTTGCAGACCGAATGAACACATCCGGCGGACTGATCGACCAGTTTGAGGGCGCCGGACTTGGCGTCTGGGATCAGGCGGTACGCGGTAATGATTACATCCCCGATTTTCTCGAGAACTGGATGGTCAGCGATGATTTCCAGAATTTCGACCAGGCTCGGCGCGACTTCATCAATGCCCAACTGCGCCGAGAGTCGGGCGCCGTCATTTCCATGGAAGAGTTCGACAACGCGAACAAGCAATATTTTCCGCAGCCGGGAGACACCAGGGAAGTCCTGGAGCAGAAGCGCAGGAACCGACAAACGGTTGTCGACGGGATGAAGCGTTCTGCTGGCCCAACATATGGCCGGTCAAACAACGACGGCGCTGATCCATTGGGGATTCGATAATGCCAACCATTTCCGAGGTCCGACAGAAGTTTCCGCAGTACCGCGATTTGAGTGACGATCAGCTCGCGGATGCGCTTCACCGGAAGTTCTACAGCGATATTCCTCGCGAGGAGTTTAATGCCAAGATCGGTTATGATGCCAAGCCCCGCCCGAGCGGCCGACACCTGTCCTTTGAGGAAGGTGCCGAAATGCTCGATCGGGAGGAGCGCATGGCGGGTCCCAGCGGCACCTTCGGAGCGGCCACGACCAGCTATCTCAACAGCATGCCTATTGTTGGCCCCATGTTTCTTGGCACCGCCCAGCGGGGTGCGGCGGCGCTGTCTTCCGCCTTCAACGGCGAGAGCTACGAGGACAACCTGAAGGGAGCGCAGGCGATTACCGAGGCTGCCCAAGCGGCCCATCCGTATGTATCTGCGGGTGCCGGAGTTACCGGTGCAGTGGCCGGCACACTGCCGATGGTTGTCGCTGCTCCGATCGCCTTCGGCGGCGGCAGTGCCGGACTACTCGCCCGTTCTGGCATGTCAATGCTTGGTGGAGGCGTCGTCGGTGGCACTGATGCTGCCGTGAGGTCCGGCGGTGATCTCGATGAGGTGAAGTCTGGAGCTGGATGGGGTGCTGGATTAGGCTTGTTCGGACCAGCAGTTGGTAAAGCCGTCGGTGCTGGCGCACGGAAGGTAGCGGATGCTTACCACACTGCACAGGCGGCAAAGGCGGCGGGCACTACGGCAGGGACTATCCACCAACTTGCCAAGGCAATTGCAGGCGACGGCCTCGATGAAGCCGCAGTGCGGGCCCGACTCGACACTTTGGGCCCAGAGAGCATGATTGCTGACCTTGGGCCGAATACACAAGGTAAAGCTGCTGCCCTTGCAGCGATGCCCGGTCGGGGCCAGGAGGTGATGCGCTCTGCGCTCGAGGCAAGGCATGGGGGTGCCAACGCCCGTCTCGCAGCCACAGTTGACGAGACGCTGGGGCGTAACGTCGTTCCGTCCGAGATAGAGCGCGGGATCGAGGCCAATCAGCAGCTGCTGTCTCCGGTGTATAGGGATGCATTTAGTCAGGCGCGGCCCCACGACATAACGGCGATTACACATGACCTTGATCGGTCGATCCAGACGTTGCGCGGTGACGCACAGCGAGCGCTTCAGCGTGTCCGCGGGATGTTGAATGTCAATGGTCAGGATGTCATTTCCAATGACCCACGGGTGGTGTTCCAGACACGCCAGGCAATCGACGGTGTACTCGCCACGGAAGCAAACCCGAAGGTCATCTCGGCCCTTACTGAAACGCGGCAGATGCTTGATGATGCGCTTACTCGTGCCGTTCCACGCATCAAAGAAGCTGATGCCGCGTATGCTGAGTTGGCACGTCAGCGGGAAGCCTTGCAGCGCGGTCAGAGCGTACTGGACCATGGCCGCACGGCTCCTCGGCCATCGGAGCTAGCTGCCGAGGTTCAGAAGGGTGCTCTTCCACAGGGAATGCAAATCGGTCCCTCGGCAGTGCCACTGAGGCTTTCGCAGGGCGCGAGAGCAGAAGTCGACCGAATCCTTGGCAGCAACGCCAACGATATTGCCCGCCTCAACAAGTTGGTGAAATCCGATGGCGACTGGAATCGTGCTCGGCTGTCTCAGTTGTTCGGACAAGAGAAGGCTGATCGACTGTTTCAGGTTTTGGATAACGAGCTGCAATTCGCGAAGACGCGCGATGTGGTTACCCGCAATTCTGAAACAGCACGCCGTCAGCAGCACATCGCTGATCTTGGCGGAACGGAAGATCCGAATTTCGCGCGCAATGCGTATGCGGCAGGTGGGACAAGCGGTGCCGTGCGAGCTGCCGGCGTGCGCTTGGTCGACAAGCTTGCAAATTCGATCATGGGGGGGAGGCGTGAGGCTGCGAACGTTTCCTTGGCGGACGCGATGGTCAGCAATCGATCCGCTCTCGTCGATGCCATTGCGCAGGCGCAGCGGACCGGACAGAACCCTGCCCTGGTCGAAGCTCTGACAAAATCACTCCTGCTTGGAAGTGGAACCTCTGGGGCGCGATGACGGGTCAATCCAGATGATCAGGAGATACCCGGCTACCGCGAACAGCATCCCGAACAGGAAGCCATCTACGAAGCCTGGTCCGCCCCACTGGAAAGTCGCCTGAAGGAACGACTTCAGCCCCCAAAGGATGAGGGCCGTGATGGCGATACAAGTGAATTGGACAACCCTGAGCATTCGCACAACATACACGAGAATCTAAGGAATTGAAGATGGATACGCTCACGGCGGAAGTCTTTAACCGGTCGGTTGATTGCCTGGCTTCTGGGCTTTGGGAAGAAGATTCTCAATCCGATCACGGGCCATCTCAAAAATCCACTTCTCGCTTTCTTCCGCCTTCGCTTGAATTTGTTCGATCTCTAGGAGCGCGTTGTCGAAGGCTTCGTTCTGCTCTTCTCGGCTGAAGTGCCCTTTCCGCCGTAACAGCACCAATAGATGGACGACAAGAGCGGTTAGCGCCAGATTGTGAGATTGCAGAAGGCCTAGGCTCTCCCGTATTTCGTCGTCGGTCATGCTCTTCTCCCGTTTTGCGGGAGAATGGTGTCAAACCTCACGAGAGTCGAGTCTAGATTTCCCTGTCCCCGGATGCAGTCCCTTAAGGATTATCCGGTCGCTTCGCGGCGTTCTCGATCGCAGAAGGGCTTCTCTTTTGAGGGGCCCTTTTCTCATTCAGAAAGGAAACCCAAATGCCCCGTACTGGCGGAGTCTATTCCCCCCCAGCCGGCACGAAAGGCGTGTCCAACACGACCATTCAAAGCGTGCCCTATAATGCATTCGTCGACGATCTGGCCGCGGACGCCAACGCAGCGCGGCCGATCACTGCGGGCGGTACGGGGGCGACGACGGCCAGCGGCGCTCGCACGGCGCTGGGGCTTGAGATAGGCACGAACGTGCAGGCTTTTGACGCGGGACTTCAGTCAATCGCCGGCCTCACGACTGCCGCGGATCGGATGATCTACACGACGGCCGCCGATGCCTACTCAACGACCGCGCTGACACCCTTTGCCCGGACCATCCTCGATGATGTGGACGCGGCGGCTGCCCGGACGACTCTCGGCGTGGTCATTGGCACGAATGTCCAGGCATACGACGCCTTGCTGCAATCCATCGCCGGTCTAACCACTTCTGCGAACCAGATCATCTATCTGACTGGAACCGACGCGGCGGCGGTTGCGACGATCACGTCTTACGGCCGATCGCTGATCGACGACGCTGACGCGGCGGCGGCTCGCACCACTTTGGGCCTTGGCACGGCTGCTACCCGCAACACCGGCACGTCCGGGGCCAACGTTCCGCTTCTCGATGGCGCCAACACCTGGTCAGCCGCCCAGATTTTCAGTTCCAACCCGACGATCAGCAATACCGCGCCGAATCTGCGCTTCCAAGACACAACGACATCCGCCTATGACGCGCGTATCCGCCTCGACGCGAACAACGTCTATATCGACGGCTCCGCCGACGGGTCCACCTATGCCGAGGTGCTGCGCTTTGAGATGGACACCAAGGCCGGCTATATGACCTCGCTCTTCCTGGGGGCGAGTGGCGAGGCGCTCCGGATCAATGCGCCGACAGCCGGCAATGATCCGTACATCTCCTTTTATGCCGGCGGCGTTCGCAATGCCTATATCCAGTACATCGACGGCACCGGAGTAAGCCAAGGTCTTCGCCTCCTTAACGACGTCGCGACCGGCGGCGACACCGGCTTGACCCTTAAAAACTCGGGCGGCGTGGACAGTCTCGAATTTCAGGTCAACGGTGTCGAATACGTCGTCTATCACTCCGGAAACCTGACCTCTGCTGATCTGAACAGCATCTACGGATACACCGCCGCTTCCACAGCCGTGGACATCATCGCCGGCAACGGTTTGACCGGTGGCGGCGCGATCTCGGCGGACCGCATCCTCGCGATCGGCACGCCTTCGACCCTCACGGCAACGTCCACCAACTCCGTCGGCGCCGACACCCACGCGCATGATGTTGATTGGGGCGGCGGTGTCGCTTCCATCGCGGCCGGCGCCGTCGGCTCTTACGCCTGGTGTCAGCGCGTCAACAACACGACAGGTTATACCCTCGGGCAAACCGTGCCCGGAACCGATCTTGAGTCGGCAAGCTCATCCAGTGGCGGCGGCGCGGCTCTTTCCGGCACGTGGAGATGCATGGGTAACATCGGCGCCGGCTCGACTGCTGGTGGTTCGCTCAGTCTCTTCTTGAGGATTTCGTGATGGAATTTAGAAACCCCTTCTACAGCCAGCCGGACAACTCAGCGATCAACATGGAGATCAATCATCCGTCTTTCGGATGGATACCCTTCACGGCGAGAGAAACCGATATCGAGGAGCATTGCCGGCAGCTCTTCTCCGAGGCCAACGCAGGCACGGTCGCGCCATACACGCCGCCCACCCAGCAAGAGGTCCGGGCGATCATGCCGATCCTGACCGCACGGCAGTTCCGCATTGGTCTGGTCAGGGGTGGTTTCACGCTGGCGCAGGTCACCAGCGCGATCGAGGCGATGCCGGAAGGCGCCGCCAAGGAGGAGGCCCAGATCGAGTGGGAATACGCGACCACCTTCGAGCGCATGCACCCGCTTATCTCCATGGTCGGCGCCGCGCTCGGCCTCACTGACGACCAAATTGATGCCATGTGGGCGGCGGCGGTGGACCTCTGAGCCCACCCGTGAGCGGCGTTTTCTTCTCACAACAATGTGAATGGTGCACAAGCGGCTGGCGTGGCGATCCATAGTTGCGCCATCCTCGACATAACACGTATAAGAAAGTGTCTGTGAATTCGAACGCTCAGACGCTGGGGCCTCTTCTTTCTTCGAGAGAGAAGGGCCTTCTTGCGTCCAAGAACAGCTAGAACCCGCTATTCTGCCGCTACAGCGAAGGCTTGTTGTCCATAAGCGAGACCCAGACGAACTCCACGCGAGGCCCGTCGCTGGAGGTAAGGCGCCAGGCCTCTAACCGCCCCGTCCGCCCTGCGAGACGGCTGCGTCGGGGTAACACAACGCGCCTTCGGTCTCTAGTCGCCCATTCGAGCTAACCAACCTCTCAAACACTACTGTCAGGAGACAACATGACTCCGACCGTGCAGTCTCTGCAGCGGCGCTTGATCGCGCTCGGCTTTCCGCTCCCGGAATTTGGGGCGGATGGCGATCCCGGCGGCGAGACCATCGCGGCCGTCAATGCGGCGCTAGATGAGATCGAGAAGCTCCGGGGCTGGCCTTCTCCTCCTCAGGCGTCATCTGCAGCCATCGTCCCGGCCGATTGGATGCCCGACGCCAAGATGGGGCGGATCGTCTGCCATTGGACCGCAGGTGCGCATAAGGCCAGCGAGTTCGACCGGGGCCATTATCACATCCTCATCGAGGATGAGGGCAAGCTGGTCCGCGGAATCCCGTCGATCGCGCTCAACGAGGCGCCGGCGAAGAGGGGCTATGCCGCCCATACGCTCGGCGCGAACTCGGGCTCGATCGGCGTCTCTCTGTGTTGCATGGGCGGTTCGAACGAGGCGCCATTCGATCCCGGCAAATATCCGATGACCCGGGAACAATGGGATGCGCTGACATCCGTCGTCGCCGATCTCTGCCGGCGCTACTCCATTCCGGTCACTGACAAGACCGTCCTCTCTCATGCCGAGGTGCAGAACAACCTCGGCATTCAGCAACGCGGAAAATGGGATTTCACGCGGCTCGCGTTCGATCCTTCCGTGAAAGGCGCAAAGGCCTGCGGCGACAAGCTGCGCGCCGAAGCGAAAGCCAAGCTTTAACCCCTCCCAACATCGAAGGAACTCAACATGCGTTCACTGATCATTGCATCAGCGGCGTCGGCATGCCTTATGCTCGCGTCCTGCACGACTACCGGCTCTCTCGACACCGCGATCAAAAACAGCCTGCCGAAGACCTGCGCCCTGCTCGAAACGGCCCATGCGGCGTTCATCGCGGCTTCTGCCTCCGGCAACATCAAAGCAAAGACTCTCGCCAAGGAGAAGGCCGCCTACGACGGTGTGCGGGTCATCTGCGCCGATCCAGGCAGCGTCACGGCAGCAAATGCCCTCGTGGTAGCGGCAACGGCATACGCGACGGTCTCGCTCGCCCTGCGCGAAGCCAAAGCGGCGGAATAAGGAGAGACCACAATGAACATCTCGAAAGCCGTTGCCGCCGCTGCGGGTGGCGCGCTGACCGGAACGGCCGGTCTGCCCTTCATGCCGGATGATACGCCCTGGTACGGCTATCTGGCGCTTTATTCGCTGACGATCGGGCTGCCGGCGTTGTTGACCTACATCGCTCCGCGCAACACACAGTAACGACACGACAGGCCGGCTCTCACTCTCGAGTGCCGGCTCTTCCACCGTGGCATTGCATTACGAGGGCAGGGGCTTGGCTGAAACACAGGAACCCGAGAAGATGGTAGCAACCCCGAAATGGAGGTTCGAATACAACCTCAATACCCTGGCCCTTCTCGTCGGCTTCGGCAGCAGCCTGGTCGCATGGGGGATGACATGGGAGAGGGTCGGCGCCAATCAGGATTCGCACGCGTCGTCGATCGATCGGCTCGACAAACGGGTAACAGCCGCCGAAGTCTCCCTCCGGCAGATCGACAATCACGAACTCCGAATATCGGCGGTGGAGAAGCAGGCGGCCGAAGCGGCGACGTCAATGAAGGCCGTCGAGAATACGCTCAACAGCCTTTCCATAGATACTCGAGTGATGCGCGAAATCCTGCAGAGGATTGAAGCCGGTCAGCGCGGCGGCGCTCAGATCAGGCCCCAATAGAGACAGCGGAAACGAAATTGGTGCGCAATCATCACAGTTGTTTCTCGCAACTCCAGGCCATGGTGACGAGATGCTGCATTGGGGTGAAAGGTCACGGTAAGCTCACCGTGGGCCTTCCCATGCCGCTATGGCGTTAGCCGCCGGGCCGTTGATCGGCCGCCCTTCCGCCGCATCTGGAGCCGTCAGACGCCTGTTGCCAAGAGTGATTGCAGCTGCCGGCATACGACGCAGTTGCACTCAACATTACCAGCAAAGATGCCAGAAAAATTCGCATATAACCCTCTCCTTGGTTGATTTACGTTCGAACTATACACGCGTAGCGGTTGATGTGAAGCAATAAGGCGAAACTGGGGCAAGTGCCGTGACCCTAGGCGCTACTGGGGCGACGGCATGCAACCGCGCGCCTGTCCGGGGGGGGTAGCTCGCCAGGCATTGTTGAATTCGACAAATTGCGTGATGCGCTTCGGTCTGCTTTTCTCTTTTCAATGGACACGAAACTTTGCAGATTTAAAAATGACGCCCTGGCTAGCTCGGATATGAGGTGGTCGGAGACATGCAGCACCTTCCCCCGCTGCAGCTCTAAACTCGGGACAGCCTTTAGCTGCCAAGTAGCCCGAAAGAGGAACAATAGCGCCTCCGTTACGAGAAGACGCCGAGCTCCGGTGCAAATGGAATAGGGTCATTCAAGAGCTCCTCTTTCAACCGGGTTCTCCTGCTCCGTTTTCGGCGTGGCAGCGCTTGAAATATTCGTCCGCGGGACCACACAAAGAGCTACTTCTCGCCCTTGTAGTCGGCCAGGGTCTGCAGCAGATCATCTTTCAAACGATGAGGACCTAGCCCGTCCAGTGGCTGCAGTGCCAGCTCGAGCAACTCGACTGCGCGGTCTTTGTTGCCGCTCGCATGATAGTACCAAGCGACCATAAGATAAGAATGCGCCCTGTCGTAGTCATCTTGCAGCCGAGCCTCTGCCAGAATGTGTTCGGAGAGCTCCTTGCCAAAGGCGAAGCGCTCGACAGACGGAAATTGCGAGTAGCCATACGCCGGGTTGAAAAGTTGGTAAAACGCCACCGTCAGCATCAACTCGTAGTTTGTGTTGATTCCCTCGCGAATAAATTGGCGTAGCACGGGCAGACCGGTCTGCATGTCGTGCATTTTATGAAGCAGCAGATGGACATGCTGCTCGCGGAAAAGAAGGTTATCCGGATCGAGGGCGACGCCCTCTTCGATTGCCGCAAGCGCCGTCTTCCAATCCTCTATCTTCTCCGCTGCCGCGAATTTGGCTTTGACCTGATTCCTCAACGCTTTTTTGCGCGCTTTTGGTTCATCTACGGCGATCCGCTCCCTTTCGGCGGCTTCCGCTTGAGCACTGGTGCGCCAGGTGCCGTCAAGCACTTGCGGCAGAACGTCGTGCAATTTGTACGGATTACCGATAAAGGCGATGTAGCCGTCGCGGTCGACCACAAACGCCTGCGGAATCTCGACAGAAAAACTCGGCTCCATCCAAAGCGTGTCCATTGCGCCTGTGTCGTCGAACGCGACACGAAAGTTCAACTTCTTGAACTGGGCCAACCACGCGTGCAATTGGGCCCGAGCCTCATCGGCGGACGCAGCGCTTTCGTGTGCCGCGACGGCGACGACCTCAAGTCCACGGTCTTTGTAAGTCTCCTGCAGCTCTATCAGGCCGCGCATCGCCTCCTCACAAGTGCCACACGAAGTTCCACAAAATTCAAGGACGTACACTCTGTCGAGCTGGAAGCTCGCAAGGGCCTCGCCATGTACCCAGTCCCGCACTTCGAGCGCCGGGGCCCGTGACTCCACCGACAGGATCTTATTGCTCTCCAAGCTATTTACTCCGTGTTTACCACCGTTTCCGGCCCAGGAATTACCCATTTAACCTCCATGTCCTTGTTGCCAGGCCCTCGCCATATTGGCGTCGAAGTTGTCAGAGTTGAATGGCACACCGATACCGAAGTCATAGGTCTCGAGCGTTTGCCTCGCTTCCTCGGTCAGGCCGGACCAGCTGACTGCGGGCTGCTTCCCGCCACGGTACCGGGTGTCGGCGAGTGTCGATTGTTCCCCGGCCAAGTTCCGACGATAGGCGACCAGCGGATGTGTTCCATCCATGTGCGGATTTGTCGTGATGGAGTAACGACCATAGCTCGAGTAGCTGACGGCGTTAACCTGCGCTCCGCTATCGCAACTCGTCAGCCATACGACGACATCCTCCCAATTATACCAGACCCATTTTTGTGGGGCCAATCCGGGATCTGCTCCTTGGGAAAGAACCACGAGTACATGACGGCACACTCGCCTTGATACTCCTTCGCTCTGACATAGATCTGTCCTTGGTTGCCTGAGCAACCGTCGTACGAAAACATTCCCGATGGCTTCAGACCGCCGCTGACGTTGCCGGCGTCATCCACGGCCGGAAAAGGGACACAGCCGCCGTGGACTTCCAGATAGGGCTGGAAGGTCTTGAGGAAGCCGGAGGTGCTGTCGGGAAACCCTCGCACCTTGTCGTGATCAATGACCTCAGCCGCGCGCGCCAGCATCGATAGTCCGCACACAAAAACGAACATTAACGCGGTTATCAGCATTCGCCCATTGAGTGGAGAGACGGGTGTCATCTTGTTTCCTCTGTTGTTTTGAACCTCTTCGGCCCGCCCGGCCAAGCCGGGCTTTCCTACTCGTGCGCTCAATGCCAGTGACTCAAGCCATCGTCTCCGAAATCCAGGAGCGGAGTTCCGTCTTCTGTGCGGCTCCGACGTAGATGCCGACGACTTCACCACGCTTGAACATGACAAGCGTTGGGAACAAGCGTACGCCATACTGCTCCGCGAGCTCGGGGTTTTCATTGTGGTTGAGCTTGACGATCTTGACCTTGCCAGCAAGCTCGGTAGCGATTTGTTCGAGGAAGGGTGCAATCATATCGCACGGCTGGCACCCGTTTTTCCAGAAGTCGACGATGACCGGTTCGGCCGACTGCAGAACTTCTTCCGGGAAATTGGAAGTATTGATGTTCATATTATGGGGTGCTCCCTTTCATGAACGAAAACCAGGACAATCCCTTGGCAGTTTAAACGGCGCCGAGCTGCCATGTGATTCCTTCGGATAGCACTTGTGGTTCAGGTCACCGTGGGCATAGATCTCGCGACCCGCCTTGTAGGTGACGACAAGACGGCGGCCAGAAAGTGCGGCCGGGCCAAGGTGTTCGGCCTCGAGGACTGTGGTTTGTCTTGTGCAGCGGCGTACATGGATTATCCCCCGTTCGATGTCGGGACAGATATTGCCATTACGGGTGACTTGGAGAAATTCGGTTAGATCACTAAGGGATACTACCTAGCTGCTTCGATCAGGCTGTTAGATCAAGCCGAGCAGGTCGGCACCGGCGAACGGGTTGGTCAATGTTGTTTTGTCCACACGTTGATGAAGGGTCGACAGGCCATCAACCAGCGTGTGGCCCGGCGTCCGAGATCGTTAAGGTATTGCGCGGCGGCCTGAGGCTCGGATCTTAGTATGTCATCGTCAAGAATCGCGCAGAGCGCTCCCCGGCAAGAGGCTTCAGCCTTTTGCACGGTGTCGTAGGATTCTGTGGAATATCCTTCGACCTCGACGAGGGCGAATGCCACGGACCGCCGGAGGCCCTGGTCCGCTGCAACGACGATGATGGTTTTCCAACAATCGGAGTCCCCCGCAATGTGACGTGCATCCGCCCTCAATGAGCCGCCTGCCCCTGCCACCGGATGGACGCGAATTGCGGAATCCGGCACCCGCTAGAGCCGCTCGTCGCTGGGCCGCCTCTCCGAAGAGTTCCCGGCTGATGGCGACGAATTCTTTCGCGTCGCCTGCGAGCACTAGGCATCATCGCCAAGCACGTCGAGAAGCCCTATCGTTCCGGCCGCGGCGAGTGGTGGCAGAAGGTCACCTGCAAGCGCCGGGGCAGCTTCGTGGTGGTCGGATTCGAGCCGTCGACGGTGCCCGGCCACCTCGAGCGGTTGCTGCTGGCGGCGGTGCGAGGTCGAGTATTGCGCCTGCGAAGCTCTGGCACGCATCGTCAAGGGCATCATGGAGCGAGCGATGGTGCGACGGTGTGGTGCTTTTGACTGCGCGCCGGAAAGAAAGCAGCAAAGCAGCCAGTGCCGGTCCTGCCAGCGCAGATGTGTGCGAGGCTAATTTTAGAAAGAGCTCGAAATTGGAGGCTTTCGTTTCTCGAGCGCTAGGCCGAAAAGAGGTCGTTGACTGTCCATATCGGCAGGATCATAAGCGGATGCGCGGACCGCTCACCTGCTGCAATTCCAAATCCAAAGTTTTCATAAAGCTTCGTCGTCTTCTCGTTGAGGGAACGCAGCCCTACCCCATAGAAAGCCACATGGCGCGAGACCTCATGCGCTCGCTTGAGACTATCAATGAGCAACAACTTCCCCAAGCCGCACCGCTGACAATTACGTTGGACGGCCAGGTAAGTAAGATAGATCAGGGGCACGCCCCCGCTCCAAATATTTCGATGATCGTGGGACGCTAGCTTGCTGCCGTCTTCGGTCGAGAATGACAGGCAGTAAAAGCCGCGGGCCACCGAAGATCCCTCGTCGTGAGCAATGAACACCTTAGTGCGGTTTTGTTCGTGCCATTTGGAGGCCTTCTTGGCTGTCCAAGCGTCAATCTCACGCTCTCCGCAGGTGAACTTGCTGATGCTTTCCTTCGAGAGAAGTGGACTTATCTCTATTCGATCGAGGTCCAGTGAACTGCCCGCAGCCGTCATCCAAATTCTTCTGATAAAACTCGTACGCGCGACGCAGCTCTGGCGTCACGCCACCCGATTTCTTGTACAGGTTGCGGCAGAAGTCATAAGCTTCTTTTTCGGAATTGAAAGCAGGCTTTTCCTTGGCGGTACCGCCGTGAAAAAATCTGAGTATCTCTCTTAATGAATATGCCATCGTCGCCACCGTTTCCTCTCGGAGCTGTAACATGCATTCCCGAATCGGTGTCAAGCGCCGTTCGGTCGTCCGGACCCGCGCTTTGAGATCATTTGCTACCATACATGGTGTGAACGCACCGTTAAAGTAAGAGTTTCTTCGCAGGTGCGGTAAAATTGCCGCAGTCAGGCGGGGGGGTGGTTGACTTGCCTGCACCCGCCGTCGTCGAATGGCTTGCTGCTCCCCGAAAAGGTTTCGCCTCCTTCAGCCATAAAGGCGGCGCCGTTCACTCCTTCCCATCCAGCAAAATCTTCAACGTCCGGATGATGTCGGCCGCGTCCAGTAGTACGTCTCTGGTCTCCGCTGGAGATAGGTCACGGGCGCGTGCCGAGGCGACCTGGAGGTCGATCACAAAGTCCCGGGCACGGTGGCTGCCAGCGATGCCCGTCTGTCTGCGCATATCACGGATCGTGTCAACCGAACGATCCAGCAGCCGGCTGATCTCGTAGGGTGTGAGCCTGTCGGCTTCGTTCGCAGCCCTGATCAGTTCAGCAATGAATGCGGTCGTGAGGCTCATCAGCACTTAGGTCCAGATTGGTGCCCAGCTCGTTTCGAGTTAGACCCGCGAGCCTAGTGCGGGGCCTCACTCATTGTGATTGGTGGGAGCCCTTGCATCTCGCGGAGCTTGTTAGCCGATGCGACGGAAAGCTGGCTCCACAGTTCCGCGAGCGCATCTGCGGCCTGTAGCAGTTCGTCACTGACATCCGCGTCTTCCATGTCGGACAGTATGCGGTCAAAAGTTTGGGCACCCTTCTCAACGTCCCTGTACAGGCGACTTGCGATTTCTAAGGGGAGCTCGGGCTTGACCACGAGCGTTGCCACCTCAGTTGCTTTTCTTTTCGCGATATCCCCTTGCTCAGCCAATGTTGCAAGCCAATCAATCGACACAGTTTCTATCCTCCGCAAATCTCGAAATTTCTAGACCAGTATCTCTCCTCAGGATGTGAGATATTTCGATCTATGTGCGTCCAAGTCGCGCATCGCCCTCTGCCCGGCTTTCGTAAGCCAGATCTGATCCGGATTGCCGTAACGATCTATCTCGGTACTCACGCCAATGTAGCCGCGGTCCTGAAGCTTCTTTTGCGTGTGCCGCCCGAAGTTCTTCAGCGTGTACCAGTCGATCGGCTTATCAGCGCCGACCGTCGTGAGGTATTCCATCGCTCGCTCTTCACGGTGATCGAACTTAGGCTGTATGGGCCTCGGCGGTATCTGATGGTACGGAATGTCCAATGGGTTGCCCTCCGAAGTGGTCGCTTCCTCAGTGGCAGAGGCATCAGATCGAGAGGTTGGATACATGCGAAGCTTGTAGTGCTCGGTTTCAACCTCGATGGTAATTCCGTGATGTTTGGCCACGGCTGCCAGTCGCCGGAGCTCTGCCTGTTTGATGAGGGCTTTTGCGGTCACTGTGTGCTCTCCCAATCGCGCCACCCGAGCTCGAAGCAATCCATCCGTGTCGTCCCTCTTAAACTACCTTCAATCGTCCCAGTAGTTCCGCTTCGGTGGGGGATCACCCTGCGGGTCGAGCAGTTCGTCAGGCTCTGGGAAAAGGTTCTGTTCTTGCAAGGTGGCCTGAATCGCCTCAACCGTCGTTCGGGCTTGCAACTCAGCCAAGCGCTGCTTAGCCCATCCGATCATCCGCCCGTACTCTTCCGGAAGCTTCTCGGCCAGAGGGATGGTTTCAATCGTTGTTTGAAGGTCGGCCACCTTTCGGCGTGCAGCAGCGATCTCGTCGAGATAAGCCGACCTCTTGTCCTCCCGCTCAGCGCGTAGTCGAGCCAATTCACGACGCCGCCGCATCGCTTGCCTAGCACGTTCCTTTTCCTGCGTTACACGCCGTTCTTCGGCCTCCGCGACTATGATGGTGCGCATCCCCGCTACAAAGGCCTCCAGGCAGCCTTCAACCGCCTGTGACCTTCCATCTGACCACGATTTCCTCAGTCCGTTTGCATAACCGTCATAACCGCTGGTCAATTTGCCCGTGTAAACGATATCGAACTCCGGCCACGGCTCCAATCTCTCGAACGACCACAGTCCTCGAGCCTGGTCCTTGTCCCGTTTAGTCTTCCGCCGCTGGTATTCGGCGAGTTCACTTTCGGTCGGGATGTGCTTTGGGCGTTTTCTTTCCTCCGTCAAAGTAATTCGCACGGACCCCTCGGAAGTGGAGAGGTGTAGGCCATTTTCATTTGCCTTCAACTCTGCGCCGCCGGCTTCGGTAGCGACGGCGAGGTGGTGAAGGATGCCAATCGCACGCTCCCGAGTTCTTTCGTGAACGCAAACGCCTTTGGCTGAAACGACGCCCTCTCCGTCTGGCTTAGCCTTGCGCAATTGCTTCACGATAGAGGCGACGGACTTGTGACAGTCTTGGATGGGTTGGTTGATCACAAGCGGCTCAAGAGTTGCAGGGCTAGCCTTTGCTATTGAGAGCTGCTGCTTCCGCTCCTCGGCTTGGCGTTTTCTTTCGGCCTTTGCCGCCGCCAGTGCTGCTTGAACGCTATCGCTGAGGTGAGCCTTCGATGCTCCGATGTGCACCGTGTGCAGAGCTTTGTTCTCGACGCTCCGGAGCGAGGTCTTTTTGACGGGTTGCCCGGCCTCCACTTTTGCCCAATAGCCCCGCGGTGGTGTGGGAACCAGGTGTCTTGCGCAGATTTTCGCAAAGCCGCGATCCGAAAGGCCGAACTCCTCAGCCAGTTTCAAGATTGGTGTAGACCAGACAAGATCGTGAAGCTCTTCACGGGTGAGCGTACGCTTCAATTCTTCCATCCCGGCGCTGCGATTCTTTTGAAGCGGCAAAGCTGCAAGCGACGCTCGGAAGAGTCAATCGGCCGTTCGCGTTGACGAGCAGAGTGCATCGTTGTCTGCTGACAAACGCCTTGGCTTTTCAATGAATTTGTTTATCGCCCGGACCAAGGCGATTTGCCACGTTCCAAGGTCTATCAACTCCGGGTCATCGAGTCGGTGATAGAGACCAGAACGGACCTCCGCTACCAACAGAACAGGGTCCATTCTGGACACATAGGTTACTGTAGCTCGCCGCGAATTTCCGGAATTTCGACAACGAAGCCGGGTGCCGTTTGGCTGAAACGGCTCGGATGTCTAGCCTTTGGCAGCTGGCGGTCACCGCGACGACTTCGTGCCACCCGGGTGGAGGTCGCTGGAAAGTCCTAGCGGCGCGACAACCATCTTCTGCCGAGATATTCGAGCGCCTTCAGGCTGTCGGGGTGCGCTGCGCGGTTTACGCCTACCGACTTCCGGCGCTTCGCAACAGTTATCTTTGGCGTATCCGATGCAACAATCTCGTCGGCTGGTGCGGTCTTTTCCGGCAAGCCGTGTTCGTCTCGGTCTGGCATCATCGATTCCTGGCGTTTAAGGCGAGTGCGCCTCAAAGCTGCCAAGAAGGGACGGCGCCGGCGGCTCTGAGGCACTACTCACACGAACGGCTGACGAGGTTGCCGCTCGGCATGACAACTCCAATAAGCCTCAATGGTTTCGCTTGGCCGCGTGCGTAAGACCTTTGCTTTTCATGGGACGGACTTAGGTCCGATATGCCCTTCATGTCGGGCGATTTCGGTGCTCACGCACCCTTGATCCGGCTTCCGTCCTCGCTATCTCAATAGCAGTAACGACGTTCGAAGCGGTTCCCTTGGATGGAACGGGACGAATAAGCCCAACCTGTGATGAAACGTCGCGAACGGAGCTGCAGCGGATCTGGCCATTCCACCTGCAGCTCTGCTTTTGTCATTGATCGACGCGCGCCTGTGCGGACGAGAGTGCTTCCGCCCGTCCCCCGGCACGCTCAAGTCCCATTTCCGTTCGGCCCTGCGCGAAATCTTCGGCGATACTCAGTTGGGCTCAGACCGATGATCCGCGTGAAGATTCGTCGAAAGGCGCTGGGATCGCTGTAGTGAACATCCCAGGCGATTGAATCGATGGGATCGCGTGTCAGCTGGAGCAGGTCACGTGCCCGGTTGATACGCAGACGTTGAACATATTCGCCTGCCGTATGGCCGGTTGCTTTCTGGAATCGCCGCATAAAGGTACGCGGTTCAAGGCCTGCCTGCTCCGCGAGGGCCGCAAGTCTCATCTCTTTCCCGCCGGTGAGTTGAAGCCAGTGCTGAACCTTCAAGATCGAATCGTCACCATGATTGAGACGTGGCGAGAAGCCCCTGTAGTAACTTTGTTTGCGTCCCGGTGGATCAACCAGGAAAGCTCCTGCTGTTTCCACCATGATGTTCGGGCCGAGAAAACGCTCGATCAGAATCAGACTGAGATCGATCCATGCCATCACGCCGCCGGCCGTGAGTATGTCGCCATCGTCTATGATCAGACGGTCGGTGTTCACCTTGATGTCGGGAAATCGAGAGGCAAGCTGCTCCTCATAGGTCCAGTGAGTGGTCACTGTCCGGCCCGCAAGAAGCCCGGTCTCTCCCAACAGGAAGGCTCCTTTGCAGATCGAGCACAAAGCTGCTCCTCTCGAATGTTCTGAAAGAAGCCAGTCGGCGTAGAATTTCGCTTCGTGCTCGGGGAGCGGATCGCCAAGCCCTGGAGGGATGACGATGACGGTTGGCCTGCTGCCACCTATGCCAGGGTCGGAATCGAACAGCCGCTCAGGCGCAGCCCGCCCATCTTCGCGTGTCCAGTGACTCACGCGAAGTAGGGGGTGATCAATGGCATGCATTTTACGTGCAAAGCCGTCTGCGGCGGTCAGAAGATCGGTCATTCCAAGCACCGCGGCAGCCTGAGCCCCCTTGTAGCCAACGATGCCGACTTCGTGAATATCCTTCGTTTTGTCCATATCACCCTGAAGTTTGTCACTCACGACACTCATACGATGCCTTAGCCCTCATTATACAGGCGCATCAACTTCGGAAAGGATGCTCATGAGCAAGCGCGCGGTAATCGTTGTCGATCTTCAGAAAGACTACCTGGCTTCAGGAAAATTCGCTTTGGTCGGTATGGACGCTGCGATCGAAAACGCTGCAAGGATCGTGGCCATGGCTCGTCGTTCCGGCGATCTGGTGATCAACGTTCGACACGAGGGACCCACCGATGCCCCCTTCTTCGTCTCGGGCACTGAGGGGGCGGAGATCGTGCCTGCCATGACCCCGCAGGAGGGCGAGGACGTCATAACCAAGAACTACCCCAATGCGTTCCGTGAAACGAATTTGGCGGACTTGCTGTCGTCTGCTGCGATTGAAGACGTGACGATCATCGGGGCCATGAGTCACATGTGCATCGATGCGACCGCAAGGGCTGCTGCCGATCTCGGGTACAAGACGTCCATCATCCAGGATGCTTGCGCTACACGCGATCTTGAATACCGGGGCGAGGCTGTGCCCGCCGCGAAGGTCCACGCTGCCTTCATGTCTGCGCTCGCCTTCGGATACGGGAAGGTGCTTTCGACCGACGAATATCTGGCGAAGTGATCCCCACCCGACGACCGCAACAGCAAGAGAAAGCCATGACAGATCCAAGTCGGAATCCAATGCTCGTAGGCCGCCGTGGCACGCTTAAACTGTTCGCCGCGGCGGCAGTCGCTTCCGGCGCCGGCGCTCTCCTTTCGGAAAAAACCGCCTTCGGAGCGACGCAGTTCCACCTGACCCAGGTGCGCAACGCGACGCTACGTGTCGACTACGCCGGCGTTCGGTTCCTCATCGATCCGATGTTCGCCGGGAAGGGCGCAACCCCCGGCTTCGAAGGATCGGCAAACAGCAAGCTGAGGAACCCTCTCGTCGACCTGCCTTTGACAGTCGAACAGCTCGCCGATGTAGATGCAGTTGTCGTGACGCATCTGCATAGCGACCATTGGGACGACGAAGCCGCAGCCATCCTCGATAAGAAGCTACCGCTCTTTGCCCAGAACGATGAGGATGCGGCTCATATCAGGAGCCAAGGTTTTCAGGATGTCCGCACCCTCACGGAGAACACCGAGTTCCAAGGAATCCACCTTGCGAAGACTGGCGGGCAGCACGGAACAGATGCCACACTGGAAGCCATTCCGGCGCTGGGGCAGGTCTGCGGGGTGGTCTTCAGCCACCCGTCGAGCAAGCGGCTGTACCTTGCCGGCGACACGATCTGGAACGAGCATGTGGCAGCCGCCATCTCCCGGCATCATCCTGAAATCATCGTGCTCAACGCCGGCAAAGCGGTCTTCCCCGGTTTCCCTCCGATCATCATGGGAGAGGAAGACGTGTTGGCCGTTCACAAGGCTGCACCGGAAGCTACGTTGATCGCGAGCCACATGGAGGCGGTAAACCACTGTGTCCTCAGCCGCGCCGCGCTACGAGCCTATTCGGAGGAGCAGGGCTTTGCATCCAGCCTGCTTGTCCCTGCGGATGGGGAAACCCTGGCGTTCAAATGACCGGCATTCATGATCTCGGAGCAAGTCCGTCGAGCAGGAAGTCTAGACCCTTCCTGAATGCGCCGTCCCAATCGTCATCCAACAGCAGCCGAGAGCGTTCGATTGTCGGATAGTGTTCGCCGAGACCTGTAAGGCGCTGCTGCGCGACGGACCTGTCCTCGTCCGAGAGGACGAAACTCGCCCGCGTGACGGTTGCGCCTATCACATAGTTCCAGAGCGACCATATCGCGGCATTCAGATCCGCGTCCGCTACACCGGCCCTGGACAAGGTATTGCTCAGCAGTTCCAGGCGGCTGAGAATGTTCGGGCCAAGTGCCCGGCGCGGCAACAGCGACGCCGACCAGGGATGGCGCAGCATGCTGGCGCGCCAGTCTTCAAGCATATGAAACACTTCGCCGCGCCAGTCCCGAGACTCTGCTTTCTGCGGCGGTCCGCGATATGCGAGCACTGAGTCGAGCGCCAGATCGAAGACCATTTCCTTATTTTCGACATGCCAGTACAGGCTCATCGCGCCCGCACCGAGACGGTCGGCCAGCTGACGCATCTTCAATCCGTCGACGCCCCTGGTGTCCAGCAGTTCCACCGCCGCCGCCACGATCCGGTCGAGAGACAGGGATGGTTCAGTGCGCGGCCCCTCCAAAGACTCAGATGATCCAGACTCGGGTGGGGCAGACTCGGGTGAGGCGGACTGGGGTGGTGCGGACTGAGGTGGTGCGGACTGGGGTGACGCACGCAGGCGTCGAGGCCGGTCGCCCTGTGGGCCGCTGGGTTTGGCTGCCATCCGTCTTCCTTACTGATCAATACGCCGATTTAATCCGGCACCGGGGCGAATGTCGATCCTGACCAATTGACTCGTACGTTGTACGATGCAATTTATTCGTACGGCGTACGAGTCGTATGGCGAGGGGGCAAATTTCGGTCTGTCAGCCGCGAGTGACCGTTACTCCCGCTCCAGAGCCGAGAGAAATAAGTCACGCGCAATCCCGCATCTGCTTATCGGAGGGCAAATCATCATGACCATGGGAGTTCCGATTGGGACGGCAGCGAACGAGAATGACCTCAAGCTGACCATCGTCAATCCCCGAAACCTCTACGACCCCACGCCAAACGGCTACAGCACCGCAGTGATCGTGCCTCGGGAAGGCCGATTGGCATATATCTCCGGGCAGGGCGGCCAGGACAATAGGGGGGCTTTGTCGCCCGATTTTGCCGTTCAGGTCGAGCAGTCCTACAAAAATCTGCGCACCGCCCTCGATGCGCTGGGCGCACGGCCGGAGCAGGTCGCCAAGCTCACGGTCTTCGTGGTCGATCACAATATGTCCAAGCTTGAGGTGCTGACCAGGGCCGTCAAGGAGATGTTCGGCGAGACACTGCCGGCGCAGACGCTTGTTCCCGTCCCAAAGCTTGCGATCGAACCAATGCTCTTCGAGGTCGAAGCCGTCGTCATGCTGGAATAGCGGGGCGGCTGGAATAGCGGGGCGGCTGGAATAGCGGGGCGGCTGGAATAGCAGGCGGCAATGCCGCTCGAGGTGATTGTCCGCCCACCGCCCGCAGTGCACATTCTTCTTCGAAACTCAGCTTCCATCCTACAGCGTGCAGAATTGATCGGCGGGTTGGCCGATCAATTCGGCACGCCTGCATGAGACGCTGCAATCACGGAACCAATCCGCTCCCTTACCGTTCAGATAGGAGATTAAGCGATCTCTCAAATGAGAGTATGGAGGAGAAGTCATGAACATCGGCAGGCTTTTTGCAGCCGGGTTGATCTTGGGTGGCGCGGTGGCCGCCGTACCTTCTGCTTCGTCGGCCCAGTCATTCGACCTGTATATCGGTCCGGACGGTCCACAGCTTCGTGATCGCAGATATGACGATGACGATTATCGCGACAGGGGCTGCAGCGAGCGCCAGGCTATTCGCCGCGCCTATCGGCTCGGTATCCGCGATCCTGATATTCGGTCGATTACGCGGCGCGAGGTGGCGGTAGACGGGGTCGGGCGACGCGGGCGGCTGACGACCGTCTATTTCGCAAATCGGCCGGGATGTCCTCGCATAGGTTGAACCTCATCTGATAGTATAAGCTGCGGCGCCGCGCGTCTGTCGATGCACGGCGCCTAAGCCGTTCCGTTGCCGTTATGTCAGATGCAGCAGACATTCGGCAGCGCTCGGTTCAAGGCGGCTATACCGTTGGATGGACGAGGCAGGCGGCGGAACTTCCGGGCGCCGGCCTTGTTAGATCGGTCAGGAGGATCGCATGCCGGCGCCGAAAGAGATGGATTCCGCACTCACAAATCTGCCCTTGAGGATCGGGGCATATGTTCCCGACGATCTTCTGGAGGATTGGTTCGCTCCGGGAACGGGGATGAACCCTCCCTCAAAAACCGCCTTGGCCGAGGCGGCGGCCTATGGGCGGCAGTTCGAATGCGAATTCAAGTATTATCCCGAGCGAAAGGAAGGGGTCTTCTGGAAATGGGTACCAGCCATATGAACGAAGGCAATCTTGAGGCGAAGGCCATCACTGCCGTTGTAGAAGAGCTGCAGCGGCAGGCGGCGGAGAACCCTTCAAAGCTTCAGATCCGTCGAGTGGGAGATAAGCTCGCGATCAATGGAGAGATCGATGTCGACGCGCTGGTGATGGTGGTCGTGGGGTCAATGGCAGGAGGGCCTTGAAAGCCATCCCCGGGCCGTGCCCGACTACGCCGCCCCCCGCTGACTGCCTCGTGCGCGTTCCGCGAGCCGATTTGAACAATTCAGGAAGGATTGTCCTTGTCGCCCGTGGCGCTCGGCGGGTTCTCGTCTATGGTATTGACGCCGTCCGCATTGACCTTGGTGTCCTCGATCCTGGTAGTATTGGTCGAGGGGAAACGGTCGACATATACATAGAAGATCGCACTGGCAATTATAATGACGGCGGCGCCGATCAGCGCCAGTCTCTCCCAGGTCCGGTTCATGGACATCACCTCCGGTCGCTCATGGTCGAAACCGCAGCCGGGCGCAAAGGTTCCGGACACGGTCCTCATACGGCTTGCATCGTCTAAGGCCGCTGCGAACCAGGGCGTCTGCTCAATCTCTGCGTGCGCGAGGATGTGAGCCGCGCGGCCGAGGAAAAAAGATCGCCAGGGGGAGGAACCATTTGAACTGATCGGCGTTTCATCCATCGCAGTTGGGAGGCGCAGGATGAGACACGCGGACATCGGAAAGCTTCACGAATCCCAGGCCAAGCATGTCTGGGATGTGGCGGAATACTGCAGACGTAGCGGCATCCACGAGGCCGAGGAACGCCGTCTTATCAAGGTTCTCGGGCGCTACGCATCGAGCCACGAGCTTCAGATGAACGTCGTGCGTCCTCAGAAGCGCATACGTTAGAGCATTTCCGATTTTCTTCGGATCGCGGAATTCCGGACGGAAAACCGTCGCGCACTTTTTCTCGGAATTGCTCTGGAGCGGCATGCGGAAAGGGCGTTCGCGCTGGGCCGGAGGATGAGCGCGTGTGGGTAACAGCGACCGGAGCATTTCTCTTTATAATCGGGCTCCTCTACATGGCCTGGGAGGCGCTCGGGCGGAGACGTTTGAGCGAGCCGCCACAGGCCCCGCGAGCCAATCCCGAGCAAACGCTCGAGCCACGCGGGCAGGGACTGCGTTTTCTGAGCCCCATCCGCAACTGGTTGGGCGTCGCGCTCATGGTGATCGGTGGCGCTCTCCTGCTCTTCGGGATGCGCTGAATTCAGGCCGGGCCGATCTCTATCAGAAAAGCTTCCGAAGCGATGTCGGCCGTGAGCGTGAGGCTGGCAGGCTGGACAAGGATCGCCGTGTCCAGCCCATGCAGGGTTGCCGAGACGCCTCCGGTCACGAGCGCAACGCTGCCACGGTGGCAGAAAAGAACAAGGTCGCGGGCGTTCGTGGCAACCGGATGCGCGCCCTCGACATGAATTCTGCGCATGCGATGTTTCAACGCCTGGCGCCGCGTCATCACATTGAGGTCAGTGACCGGGCCATCCGAAAGCGCCGCCGATGTCGGCACATCGGCCGGAAAGCTGAGGGGGGCGTCCGAGGCAGTGAGCAGCTTCGGCTGCCGGCCTTCGATCGAAAGCGTCATCCCGCCGCCCTCGAGGATCGAGAGCGTGCGATCGACGCCGGGGAAGGTTGAGAAGGAACCGTTGGTGGCGACGGTCGCCATGCTTATGCGCCAGTCGAAATCGGCAATCGTGGCGCGATCCGGGGAAACGGCGATTTCCACCGTCTCCCCGCCGCCGTTCTTCCAGGGCATATGCCTGTACTCGCTCGAGCGCAAAATTCGCATCATCGTCAGCCGAGCCATCCCATGGATGTTCCGATCCAAACGATCGGTGCCGTCACCAGTATGCTCAATACGACGCGAATATACCAGATCACCAGAAGGTTGCGGAAGCTGAGCGGGATAGAGGTCGCCAGCATGCAGGGAACGGAGGCCGACAGAAACAGGACCTGGCTGACAGACACCACGGCCGCCACGAACTTCATGTCCGGTGCTGCCTCCTTGAGCAGTATGGCAGGCAGGAACATCTCGGCAAGGCCGGAGGCGAGTGCCTTTGCCGCGAGCATCGGCTCGCCGAACTGCACGATCCAGGTGAAGGGATAGAGCGTCAGGCCGAGAATGTCGAAGATCGGCGTGAATTTTGCGGCAAGAAGCCCGAGGAGTCCGACAGCCATGATGCTCGGCAGGATCATCGCGGCCATGCGCAGGCCATCAAGGAAGCTTTCTCGCAAGAGTGTCGGCAGGCTCTTGGCAGTAGCCGCCTGTTCGAGGCCGGTCTCGACGGCGAACCTCAGGCGGCTGCGGCCGGCGGGCAGCGGCTGGTCCCGATCGCCCTCGTGCGCAAGCCCGGCAAGCGGCCAGATCCGGGCCGTGATCGCAGAAACGATGAACGTGACGACAAGCGTGGTCCAGAAGTAGAAATTCCAGACGTCCATGAGCCCCAGCGTCTTGGCCACGATGATCATGAACGTAGCCGACACGGTGGAAAAGCCCGTGGCGATGATCGCGGCTTCGCGTACCGTATACTTGCCTTCACGGAAGACCCGGTCGGTGATCAGGAGCGCAAGGGAATAGCTGCCGACGAAGGAAGCGACGGCGTCGATAGCCGACCAACCCGGCGTACGCCAGATCGGCCGCATCACCGGCTGGACGAGCACGCCGGTGAATTCGAGAAGGCCGTAGCCGATCAGAAACGCGAGTGCCAGAGCGCCTATCGGCACGATCAGCCCGACCGAGAGCACCAGCTTGTCGAAAAGAAAGGGAAGCATGTCGGGTGCGAAGAGGACCTCGGGCCCGATGCCTGCGAGATAAAGGACGGCGAGCGCCAGTCCGAGGACCCGCAGGACCGAAAACACGGCATCGGTCACCGTCTTGCGCCAGGTACCGCGCAGGAAGGGTGCGAAGGCGCCATAGGCCATCAGCAACAATACGAAGCCGATCGCAACCGGGCGCGCCTGCGTCGATATGGCGGTGGCCGCATGGTCGAGCAGGATCGTCGATTTGCCGTTGATATCGACCGGCACGAAGAACAGGAATATGCCGATGAAGCTGCAGAGCACGAGCCGCAATGCGGCGCCGCCGCGCGAGCCCTTTGCCTCGGTAGTGATGTGCGTCATGTCGTCTCCTCCGTTCCTTTTCAGAGCGGTTTACCTGTCGATTTCTGTTGGTCGGCGGCCCCCTGCATCAGGCGCCGCATACGGTCGAAGTCTTCGTTCATCGGGCGATCGTCGCGATAGGCGGGAATTACCGAGCGTATGCGCCCGTAAAGGGCAGCGGTGCCTTGCGCCTTGGCGCGCACTTGCGGCTGCAGATCATAGGCCTGAACGGCCGCAAGCAGTTCGATCGCCAGGATCTGCTCGAGATTGTTGAGGATCGCGTGCACCTTCCAGGCGGCAGGCGTCGCATGGGTAAGAATGTCTTCCTGAAGCGCAGAGGTGATACCGCCATCGAGGCTGGCCGGTGCCGCCAGACGGCGGTTCTCCGCCACGAGCGCAGCAGCCGTGTACTGCGCGATCATGTAACCCGAAGAAACGCCGCTATCGGCAGCCAGGAAGGCGGAAAGACCGCTCACCAGAGGGTTTACGAGCCGGTCGATACGGCGCTCGGAAATCGCCGCGAGTTCCGCCACCGCGACAGCGAGACCATCCATGGCCAGGCCGAGGGCGGCACCGACGGCATGTGCCTGCGAATGCACCTCAGGTGCCTCCGGCGAACCGCCGACGGCCGGGTTGTCGGTTACGCTTGAAAGTTCGCGGTCGACGATTTCGGCTACCTGTCCGAAAGCGTCGCGGGCGGCGCCGTGCACTTGCGGCACTGCCCTGAGGCTTAGCGGATCCTGTGTGCGCGTACCGGCGGTTTCTGCAAGCATTGCGCTCCCTGCCAGCCAGTCACGCAAGTCTTTGCCGACGGCCCTCAGGCCGGGGGATTGCCGCAAAGCCAGGGGCAATTCGGCAAACGCATTGGCCTGGCTGCCGAGATTTTCGTATGTCATGGCCGCGGCTGCATCCGCCCAGGCGAAGAGCCTTTCCGTGTGCGCGAGCGCCAGCGCCGCGAGACCGGTCGCGCACGGGGTCCCGTTGACGAGACTCAGGCCCTCTTTCGCTTCGAGCCGCAACGGCGCCAGCCCAAGGCGGGAAAGCGCCGCATCGCCGCTCAGCCTTTCCGTCCCCTGCATGGCCCAGCCATGACCGATCAGGACGAGGCCGATCGCGGCGGCATGGGTAAGATATCCAACCGAACCGCGCGACGGAATGAGAGGGATCATGTCGGCATTGAGCAACGTCAGGAGCGCCTCGACCGTCTCGATCCGCACACCGGAATAGCCGTGAGCGAAATTGGCTATCTGTGCTGCCATCACCGCCCGCGCTTCCGCACGGCCGAGCGCATCGCCGACGCCGCAGGCGTGGCTCAGGATGATATTGCGCGAAAGCGCCTGCTGGTTCTCGCGGTCGATGATTACGTCGCAGAGTGCCCCGACGCCGGTGTTGATGCCGTAGCCGCGGATGCCGCGCTCCACCAGGGCATCGACGATCCGCCTGGCGTGGACGATCCGCTCGCGTGCCGGCTCCGACAGACCGAGGCGAGCGCCCTCGGCGACCGAAGCGATCTCGCGCCAGTTGAGCGGTCCATCGACCGAGATCATCTCACGCATGGGTCTCCGGCCTTTCATGACGGCGCTGGACGAACCGGGCGACATAGTCGTTGGCGGGATTGTCGAGAATCTCGCTCGGATTACCGACCTGAACGACCTGGCCGTCCTTCAGGATCGCGATCTCCGATCCGATGCGCAGAGCCTCGTCGAGGTCGTGCGTGATGAACACGATGGTCTTTGAGAGATTTTGCTGCAGTTGCAGCAATTGGTCCTGCATGTCGCCGCGGATCAGCGGATCAAGGGCACTGAACGCCTCATCCATCAGGATGACGTCGGTGTCGGCAGCAAGCGCCCGTGCCAGGCCGACGCGCTGTTTCATGCCGCCCGAGAGCTGATGGGGAAACTTGGCGTCATAGCCGGAGAGGCCCACCGTTTCGATCCATTTCATGCCGATCTCACGGGCATCGGCTTTCGCCACTCCGCGCACGCGCTGGCCGTAGACGACATTCTGCAGAACGGTCCTGTGCGGCATCAGAGCAAAGCTCTGAAAGACCATGCTGACGCGCCGCATTCGGAACGCACGCAACGCCTTCGCGTCAAGATCGAGAATGTTGCTGCCGTCGAAAAGGACCTCGCCGCTCGTGGGGTCGATCAGCCGGTTGATGTGACGCACCAGGGTTGATTTCCCGGACCCGGAGAGCCCCATGATCACGAAGATCTTCCCGGCGCCGATTTTCAGGCTCACATCGTTGAGGCCCACGCTGCAGCCGGATTTCGCCAGGATATCTGCCTTGCCGAGGCCATCCCTGACCATGCCCAGGGCCTTCTTCGCGTCGTGCCCGAAAATCTTGTAGACGTTCCGGATCTCAATATCAGCCATTGCGGGCGTCCTCCGTCCGGACCTTGCCGAAGCCCTGCGTGATGCGGTCGAGCACGATTGCGAGAATGACGATGCCGATACCGGCTTCCAGGCCCTTGCCGACATCGAGCGTCTGGATGCCGTTCAATACCTGTTCGCCGAGGCCGCGTGCGCCGATCATCGAGGCAACGACCACCATCGAAAGCGCCATCATGATCGTCTGGTTGAGGCCCGCCATGATGGTCGGTGTCGCAAGCGGCATTTCGACGCCGAAGAGAATCTGCCCCGGGCTGCCGCCGAACGCCGTTGCAGCCTCGACGACTTCCGCGTCGACCTGGCGGATGCCGAGATCGGTCAGCCGGATCAGCGGCGGAACGGCGTAGATGATGGTCGCGAGGATCGCCGGCACCTTGCCCAGCCCGAAGAGCATCAGAGCCGGGATCAGATACACGAAGCTCGGCATGGTCTGCATCACGTCGAGCACCGGCAGGGTGATGTTGCGGACGACGCGGCTCTTGGCGACGAGAATGCCCATGGGTACGCCGATCACGACCGAGACGATTGTCGCCATCAGCATCAGCGCGAGCGTTTGCATCGTCAGGTCCCAGAGACCGAGGACGCCGACGGCAAGGAGCAAGGCGCCGACGGCCAGTGTCAGCGACCACCGCCGCGAACTCCGCCAGGCGAGCGCCATGAAGGCGAGGATAACAAGCCACCAGGGCAGGCCGCGCAGGATCCATTCGATGAACAGCACGGCCTTCAGGATGACACCGCTGATCGCCTTGAACACCCAGCCGTAATTGGCGACGAGCGCCTGGATGAAGTCGTTCACCGGCGCGCGGATCGAGAGATTGAGAGAGTCCGGAAACATCGGGTAGGTTCCTTGTTCAGGTGGGCGACGGCAAGCCGAAAGCCCCCCTGGCCGGGGAAACAGCCTTCTGCCTACGATCACCTTACCCCGCGTGGGGCAGGGCACTGGTGATCGCGGACGAAAGACTGCCGTTATTCGAGGCCAGCTTCGATTTTGCCGCGTGCCTCGTCCGAGACCCACTTGCCCCAGATGTCGCCCTTGGCTTTCAGGAACTGCGCGGCGGCTGCCGTCGCATCGACCTTATTATCCGTCATATAGGCGAGGCTGGCATTGACCTCCTCGAGCGGAAAAGTTGCCTTTTCCAGGATCTCGATGATTTCCGGCGCCTCGGAAGCGAAGGTGCTGTTCACGCCATAAGAGACGTCGACGGAGGGAAAGGCGCAGCCTTCGTCACGCTTGCCGTTGGCACTGCTCAGTTCTTTCCAGCAGGCTTCGTTATAGGGCGGCTCTTCGAGCTGGATCAGCTTGTATTTACCCATGATCGCGGTCGGCGACCAATAATAGAAGAGGATCGGCTCTCCCTGGAGATAGGCAGAGGTAATCGCCGCATCGAGCGCCGTTCCCGTCCCCGGGCGGAAGTTCACGTAGGACTCGCCAAGCTTGTAGGCCTCGAGCTTGGCCGTGCTCACGCCCTCGCAGGTCCAGCCGGAAGGGCAGTTCAGGAAGCGGCCCTTGGACGGTTCCTCCGGATCAGCGAAGATCTCGGCGATTTTCGGGTCGGCAAGTTGGGATACGCTTTTCAGGTCCGGCGCCTTGGGTTCGATATTGCGAGCGGGATCGCCCTTGACGACATAGTCCGGCACGAACCAGCCTTCGCTGGCGCCTACAAAGGTCTTGCCGACGGCAACCACCTTCTTCTCTTCCACCGCCTTGTTCCAGATGTCCGAACGGCCGAGCCATTCCTCGGCGAAAATCTGAACGTCGTTATTGGCCGTTGCCTGCTCGAGAGTTACGGAATTGCCGGGAATCGAGTCGACCTGGCAGTCGTATCCCTTGGAAAGGATCGTTTTCATGACCTCGGTAATGAAGGCGCCGCTTTCCCAATCTATGCCGGCGAAGGTTACGGTCTTGCCATCGCCGCAATAGGAAGCATTGGCGCCGCCGGCGGATGCCGCCAGCATCAGGCCGGCTGCCGCGACGGTGAGTTTCATTGTGCTGATCGACATGCGCATTCCCCTTTTTTCTGATCGCGATTTCGATTGCTATTTGAGCTTGTTCAGAACGCGCGCAAAGGCGCGGTCGATATCTTCCTCCCGGTCATGCCGTCCGTTACGGATCTTCCATTCGCCCGCGACCATGACGTCGCGAACAGTATCCCCGCCCAGTGCGAAGAGCCAGCGATCGAGGATCTGGTTGCCGCCTGCCGCCGCGATGTAAGGATTGGCGCCGTCCAGAACGACGAGGTCGGCCTTGCCGCCGACGTGGATGCCGGGTTCGCCCGCGCCGGCGGCCCGGGCGCCGCCTGCGAGCGCCGCATCGAAGATGGTCCTGCCGACGGATGCGCCTGATGCGGCGAGCCGATTGCGCCTGCGGTCGCGCAGCCGCTGGCCGTATTCAAGGAGGCGCAGTTCTTCAGCTACGCTTGTTGCAACGTGGCTGTCGGTGCCGACGCCGAAGCGGCCGCCTGCGGCAAGGTAATCCACCGCCGGAAAAATCCCGTCGCCCAGATTGGCCTCGGTCGCCGGGCAAAGGCCGGCGACGGCTCCCGAATGGGCGAGCCGTCTCGTTTCCCCGGGCGTCATGTGCGTCGCGTGGATCGCACACCAGCGCTCGTCTACCGGCATATTGTCGAGGAGCCATTCGACCGGGCGCTGCCCGCTCCAGGCCAGGCAATCCTCCACTTCGCGCGGTTGCTCGGCGACATGGATGTGGATGGGCCCCGTGACCGGGGATGATTCCAGAATGACGCCCATTTCCTCCGGCGTCGCTGCCCGCAGCGAGTGGATGGCATAGCCGAGTGTGGCGCCGGCCGCCTCGCAAGCGGGCGAGAGCCGATCTAGGAGCGCGAGGAAGCGGTCCGGATCATGCAGGAAGGGGCGCTGCCCTGCCTTGGGTGCCGCTCCGCCGAAATTGGCGCGGGCATAGAAGACCGGCAAATGGGTGAGGCCGATGCCGCTCGTCTGAGCGGCCCTCAATATGCGCAGCGACATTTCTGCCGGGTCCGCGTATGGGGTGCCGTCGAGCTGGTGGTGGAGGTAGTGGAATTCGACGACCCGGCCGAAGCCGCCCTTCAGCATCTCCACGTAGAGCTTGGCGCCGATTGCCTCGACATCATCCGGATCGACCAGCCCGACGGTGCGATACATCTCCTCCCGCCAGGTCCAGAAGCTGTCGTCGCCGGTTCCGGCCACTTCCGCGAGACCGGCCATGGCACGCTGGAAGGCATGGGAATGCAGGTTTGTCATCGTCGGGACGACAGGGCCGCAAAGCCGTTCGTCTTCCGGAGTTGCCAATTGGCCCGCTTCCACCGCGACGATGGATCCCGCCTGGTCGATGGAGATCGCGACGTTCTCGGACCAACCGGTCGGCAGCAGCGCCTGTTCGGCAAACAGTCGGTGAGCGGACGAAGCTGTCATAGGTGCCGTTCCTGTACGTGGTTGTATATGGAACTATAGATATTTTCTTGTGGCGCGCAAGTTGGAAATAAAGGAAAACAATTCCTGATTTCCGGCCCCGGCGGGCGGTCGCATATGGAGCATCGAATGGCGGTATTGGGGCGCAGGAGCGATAGGGCGGTCTTCGACGACGGACCGGTGCCGCGCTATGAGGCGGTCAAGCAGTTCATCCGGAGCCGCATCGAAAGCGGCGAGTGGCCGCCACACCATCGCATTCCTTCCGAAAACGATATCGTCGCCGATCTCGGCGTCAGCCGCATGACCGCCAATCGCGCCCTTCGCGAGTTGGCGAGCGAGGGAGCGATCACGCGGGTACAGGGGGTGGGATCGTTTGTCGCTGCCCATAAAGGAAGCACGGCCCTTCTGGAGGTCCGCAATATTGCCGACGAGATCCGCGAGCGCGGCCACAGGCATACCTCGCGGACAGCGCTCATGGAAGAGGAGCAGGCAAGCCCCGAAATCGCGGAGGCGCTCGGGCTTACGACTAAGGCGCGGGTCTTTCACTCGATCATCGTTCATGCGGAGAACGACGTTCCGATCCAGATCGAAGACCGCTTCGTCAATCCCGCAATCTGCCCCAATTATCTGGAACAGGATTTTGCCAGCATGACCCCGAACGTCTATCTGACCCTGGTGGCGCCGATCACGCGCACGGAGCAGATCGTCGAGGCCGTGCAGCCAAAGCCGTGGGAATGCAAGCTTCTTTCGATCAGCCGCGGCGAGCCGTGCCTGATGATCCGCCGCCGGACCTGGTCGGAAACCGCGAATGTGACGGTCGCACGTCTTGTTTATCCGGGCACACGCTATCGTCTCGAGGGTGTTTCGCAGTAACAGATACACCTTTGACCGACGGGAAGGATAGGATGGTAGACGAATTGCTGAAGCACCGGACGCAGCTTGCAAGACCGGACGTGTCGACCGACGAAGCGCAGGCGGTCCTGGCCCAACACTACGGTCTTTCCGGTGATCTTGCCGAACTCGGCAGCCAGCAGGATCGCAACTTCCGCGTCGACGCAGACGAAGGGCGTTTCGTTCTGAAGGTAACGCGCGTCGAATATGCGCGGGTGGAGATCGAAGCCCAGAATGCCGCATTGCGGCATGTCGGCGCAAAGCCCGGCGCGCCGAAAGTGCCGGAAGTGGTGCCCTCTCTCGGCGGTGAGGACATCGTCTCCGCAGCCGTTCGCGAGGAGACCTATCATGTCCGCTTGCTCACCTATCTCGAGGGTAGCCCTCTGACGCGCCGCAGGCACCTGGGCGCTGAATCGGTGGCGGCACTCGGCGATGTTGCGGGACAACTCGCCGCCGCACTCAAGGATTTCGATCATCCTGGGCTCGAACGAGAGCTGCAATGGGACCTCAGAAGGGCGGGGCCGGTCGCGCTGCACCTGCTTTCGGCCATGGCCGACGTGGACCTGCGCAAGCGCATTGCCGAGGCGATGATCGGTGCGATGCGCAAAGTTCAGCCCTTGATGCCGGAGCTGCGCCTGCAGGCGGTCCATCAGGACGTTACCGACGACAATGTCGTGAGCCGGGTGGACAGCGGCGGGCGGCTCATCCCCGACGGTGTCATCGATTTCGGCGACGTCCTGAAGGGCTGGGTGGTCGCCGATCTCGCCGTCACCTGCGCATCGTTGCTGCACCATGCGGGCGGCGATCCCTTCACTATCCTGCCGGCGGTGAAGGCGTTCCATGCGGCTTACCCGCTGACCGATGCCGAATTGACGGCCCTCTGGCCGCTGATCGTCGCACGCGCCTGCGTTCTCGTCGCGAGCTCGGCGCACCAGCTCGAGGTCGATCCGGAAAATGCCTATGCCGCAAGCAATGCCGCGCATGAGCGGGAAATCTTCGACGTTGCGGTTTCGGTGCCGAACGAGCTGATGGAGCATGCGATCAGAAAAGCTGTGGCAAGGGAACGGCAGCCAGCGCCATCCGAGATGCACGGCCGCCTGTTGCCGGACCTCAATGCCGCAAGTGTCGGCATCGTCGATCTCTCCGTGCTCGGGCCGCACCTTCCTGCCGATCGCTGGCACTACGAGGACACCGAAGCGCTGCTCCTGCAGTCGGCGGCGCGCGCGGCCGGCGCCGCGGCAACCCGCTATGGCGAGTACCGGCTTACCGAAACGCGGCTCCTGCAGGCAAGCGCGCCACGAACATTCGCGCTCCACGTGGATTTGTGCCTACACGGGCAGACCGCCGTGCATGCGCCTTTCGCGGGCCGGCTCCACCAGGGCGGCGGCAAGCTGATCCTCTCGGGAGAGGGTCTTCACCTCCATCTTTACGGTGTCGAGGCGGACGATCCTGCCGAAGGTACGTTGGAGCCGGGCGCGAGGATCGGATTGGTCCCCGGCGAACCGTCCGCATTGAGGTTCCTGCGCGTACAGCTTTGCACTGTGCTGGATATGGATCCGCCCGCCTTCGCTGCCCCGCATCAGGCGGAGGCATGGGGCCGGCTCTGCCCATCGCCTGAGACGATCTTGGGTTTCGGATGCGATGCGCCCTTGCCTGACGCAGCCGCGCTCCTGGAGCGCCGTCACCGGCATTATGCACGGCCGCAGAAGAACTATTATCGCATGCCGCCGCAGATCGAGCGCGGGTGGAAGGAGCACCTCTTCGACCTCGAGGGGCGCGCCTATCTCGACATGGTCAACAATGTCACGCTCGTCGGCCACGGGCACTCCCGATTGTCCGCTGCGGTCGGGCGGCAATGGTCCTTGCTCAACACCAATTCGCGGTTTCACTATGCCGCCGTGGCGGAATTCTCGGAACGCCTGGCGGCACTGGCGCCAGAGGGGCTCGACACGGTCTTTCTCGTCAACAGCGGTTCGGAGGCGAACGATCTCGCCCTCCGGCTCGCCTGGGCCGCTTCCGGCGCGCGCAATGTAGTCTCGCTACTCGAGGCCTATCACGGCTGGACGGTTGCAAGCGACGCCGTTTCCACCTCGATCGCCGACAACCCGCAAGCGCTGACGACGCGTCCGGACTGGGTGCATCCGGTCGTCTCACCGAATACCTATCGCGGTCCGTTCCGCGGGGAGGGATCGACGGGCGACTATGTGGATGCCGTCTCTCGAAAGCTCCGGGAACTCGACGAGAAGGGCGGGAAGCTCGCCGGCTTCATCTCAGAGCCCGTCTACGGCAATGCCGGAGGCATTCCGCTTCCGCCGGGCTATCTGGAAGCGGTCTATGCCCTGGTGCGAGCGAGGGGCGGCGTCTGCATCGCCGACGAGGTGCAGGTCGGCTACGGCCGGCTCGGCCATTATTTCTGGGGTTTCGAGCAACAGGGCGTGGTGCCCGATATCATCACCGTCGCAAAGGGTATGGGCAACGGCCACCCGCTGGGCGCCGTGATCACCAGGCGCACAATTGCCGATGCGCTGGAGGAGGAAGGCTATTTCTTCTCCTCGGCCGGCGGCAGCCCCGTGAGTTCGGTGGTCGGCCTGACCGTCCTCGACATCCTTCACGACGAGGCCCTGACGGAGAATGCCCGGTCCGTGGGCGACTACCTCAAGGGGCGCCTCGAGGCGCTCGTGGAGCGGTTTCCGCTCGCCGGCGCCGTTCACGGCATGGGGCTCTATCTGGGCGTCGAATTCGTCCGGGACCGCGAAACGCTCGAACCCGCCACGGAAGAGACGGCCGCGATCTGCGACCGCCTTCTCGACCTCGGCGTTATCATGCAGCCGACCGGAGACCATTTGAACGTCCTGAAGATCAAGCCGCCGCTCTGCCTCGCCCGGGAGAGCGCGGATTTCTTCGCCGACACGCTGGGCAGGGTGCTCGAAGAGGGGTGGTAACAATCGAGACGCCGGATGAGGGCGGAAAACCGCAGACACGTGTCCGCATCCCGCTCTCAGTTCAGCGGACCGGCGGAGCGTAAATCAGGCCACCGGCGTTCCAGAGCTTGTTGAGGCCGCGATCGATCTTCAGCGCGCTCGCCTGGCCGAGGTGACGCTCGAAGATCTCGCCGTAATTGCCGACGGCCGAGACCACCTGATAAGCCCAATCCGGATTGAGGCCGAGCGCCCTGCCGGCTTCGTTGTCGACGCCGAGAAAGCGTTTTTGCGCGACGGTCCCGCTTTCAAGAAGCGACGCGGCCGACTCCAGGGTGATACCCAGTTCCTCCGCTTCTACCATCGCGAAGAGTGTCCAGCGAACCACTTTGAACCACTGGTCGTCGCCTTGCCGGACGGCAGGGCCGAGCGGCTCCTTGGAGATGACCTCCGGCAGGACGACGAAGCGGTCGGGATCGTTGAGCGTCATCCGCTGGGAATAGAGCGCGGAGGCGTCGGTGGAATAGACGTCGCAGCGGCCGGCGTTGAAGGCCTGGATCGTTTGGTCGGCCTTTTCGAAGGCGATGACCTTGTACTCGATCTTGTTGGCGCTGAAATAGTCCGCCATATTCTGCTCGGTCGTGGTGCCGGTCTCGGTGCAGACGGAAGCGCCGGAGAGCTCCTTGACGCTTTTGACGCCGATATCGTCGCGCACCATGAAGGCCTGGCCGTCGTAATAGGTCACGCCGACGAAGCTCATGCCGAGATCCGTATCGCGCGACAGCGTCCAGGTGGTCTGGCGCGACAGCAGATCGACCTCGCCGGACTGCAGGGCAGTAAAGCGTTCCTTGGTCGAAAGCGGCACATATTTTACCTGGTCCGCGTCGCCGAGGGCGGCGGCCGCGACCGCGCGGCAGAAGTCGATATCGAAGCCGGACCACTCGCCCTTGTCATCAGGGGCAGAGAAGCCGAGCACGCCCTGGCTCACGCCGCAACGCAACTCACCGCGCTGCTTGACGACGTCGAGGGTCGCGGCCTGCGTTGCGGTGCCGGCAAGAAGCGCCGCTGCAAAGAGTGCCGAGATTCCGGTTTTCATGGTCCTGTTCTCCTCCGTTTTTGGACGCAATTCCTCGCTCCGGCGCACGCATCGTTGCGCCGGATGGCTCTGGTGGTTCGGTGATGTCTTTACGTCGAGCTCTATCCGGCTCGCGCGAGCACGGCCTCGAATGTCTCCGCGAGCACGGCGATCAGGTGATCGGCATCGCGCTTCGAAAAGATCATGGGCGGACGCATCTTCAGGACATTGTCATGCGGTCCCTCCGTGCCCATCAGGACGCCGCGCTGCCGTGCTCCGTTCGAGACGGCCCGGGCGATCTCCGTCGCCGGCGCCTTGGTGCTTCGGTCGCTGACGAGCTCTATGCCGAGAAAGAGGCCGAGACCCCTGATGTCGCCGATGACCTCATAGCGCTCCTGCATCGAGCGGAAGGCGGCAAGGAGATAATTGCCGATCTCAAGGGCGTTGCGGCGCAAGTCTTCGCCTTCGATGACGTCGAGCACGGCGAGGCCGGCGGCGCAGGACACGGGATTGCCGCCGAAGGTGTTGAAATATTCCATGCCGTTGTCGAACGAGGCCGCGATCTCACGCGTGGTGACCACGGCGGCGAGCGGATGACCCGCGCCGATCGGCTTGCCCATTGTGACGACGTCGGGGACGACGCCTTGCGTTTCGAAGGCCCACCAATGGCTGCCGACCCGGCCGAAACCGACCTGTACCTCATCCGCGATGCAGACGCCCCCGGCGTCCCGAACCATGCGGTAGACCTCCTTGAGGTACCCGTCCGGCAGAAACACCTGGCCTGCGACGCTGGGAATGGACTCGGCGAGGAAAAAGCCGGGCGCTTCGCCTCTGGCACGCATGGCCGCGATCAGTTCGGCGATGTCTTCTGCAAAGCGTTTGCCATGCTCCTCGGCCGGCCAATCGGCGGGGGCGTGATAACTGTCCGGGACGGCTGCCACGTGCACATGCGATTTTGGACCCCTTCCGCCCTTGCGGCGAAATTTGTAAGCGCTGAGATCGATCAGTTCCTGCGTCGTGCCGTGATAGGCCCAGTCGAGCACGAGAGCGTTTTCGCGGCCCGTGTGCGCACGCATCAGGCGCAGGGCGAGGCTGTTGGCTTCGGAGCCGCTATTGGCGAAGGCGGCAATCGCGAGTTCCTTCGGCAACGTCGACGTCAGCCGCTCGGCATAGGCGACGATATTATCGTGGAGGTAGCGCGTGTTGGTATTGAGCGTTGCGGCCTGGCGCGCGATCGCTTCCACCACGGCCGGATGGGCGTGACCGATGTGGCAGACATTGTTGAAGCAGTCGAGATAGGCGCGACCGCGATCGTCGATGAGCCAGACGCCTTCGCCGCGCACGAACTTTATCGGCTTTTCGTAGGAGATCGACAGGTTCGAGAGCAGCAGGTCCTTTCGAAGCCTGACGATTTCCTCATGGGTGCGGCCGGTCTGCTCGTAGAATTCCGGAGCAACACCGGCAAATGCGCTTGCGTCGGGGAAAAGTTCTGACCAGACGTCGAGATAGCGTTCCTCGCCCACGCCCAGGATTTCCGACGCCGAAAGGCCCGTGTCCGTGCAGATCTGCAGATGCAGATGCGGCGCCCAGCCGCCGTTTTCCTCCGGAGCGCCCATTTCGCCGACGAGCGCGCCGGCCTCCAGCGTGTCGCCGGCCTTCAGCCGACCGACAGCTTCATGGGCAAGATGTCCCCAGAGCGTCAGGAAGGGCGGGCAACCCTCCGGTTCATGGCGCAGCGCGACAAGGCAGCCATAGCCGAGCGGATCCGTCTCGATCTCGACACTCGCGACCGTCGCCGCGAGCGGCGTATAGACCTTCGTGCCTGCAGCCTTGAAGAGGTCGAGGCCGAGATGGCGCGAGCGGCGGGTCTTCTCGAGCAGGCGCGAGACGAACATTTCGCCCGAATAGACGGTGCGGGCCTCACCCCAGGGACCGATGCCGAGCTCGACACCGGTACCACGGCAATGCTCCGTCCAAACCGATTGCGCCTCATGCGGCCGCGCCGCTGCCGAATTTACGGTCATCGGATGCGCAGGGTCGCCATAGGGGACAATGTCGGCGGCATAGGCTGCGGCTGGACGGTCGAGAAGCGCCAGCAGGTTCTTGCGGTTGCGGTCGATCCAGGCGCCGACGGCGCGGGCGCCGGCGACAGCCTCGAAACCGCAGGCCTTTCTCAGGATTGCCGTCGCGAAGCGCGGGTTCATCGCATCGAGCTTGCGCAGGAGCGCCCAGGCCGGCCTTTCGCTGATCGCGAGGTAAGGGTTGCCACCGGTATGCGCCCGACGCGAGGCGGAGATCGTCACCGAGGTCACCAGTCGCATGGCGATCAGGTCGAAGAGGAGGTCGACTTCCTCTTCGAGGAGTGGGTATTCGGCGTGATAACCATTGGCGATCGCAGCGGCCGCGCCGATCGGATCGGGATGATCGAGCCCGGCATAGGCGGCCGCGATGGCGACTTCAGCCATGACGGGCGTATAGAGGGCATCGCCGAAGTCAATGATGCCGGAGATGCGGTTGCGATCGTCCTCACCGACGAGCACGTTCCAGTCGTTCGCGTCGTTATGGATGACGGCCGAACGCAGCATCGGCAGCCGCGGGGCGATGCGCTCTTCGAACCGATCGATAAAGCGTTGAAGAAGAGCACGATCCTGGGGATCGGCGACATGCAGGAGCCGCCCGGCAGAGCGTCCGGCATTGCGGATGTCCCAGTCGAGATCGCGAAGTGCGCCAGGATGCATGAAGCCCTTGAGCGAGGCGTCGAAGCGGCCGAGCATGTGGCCGAGGGACCGAAGCGCCGCGTCGGTCCTTTCGGACTGGGCAAGCGGCATGCCCTCGATCCAGCTGACCAGGCGCAACCGGTGAACGAGGCCGCTCCTGGCGCTCGTCGTAGCCAGGCTTTCGCCGGATAAGGCAGGCTGCAGATGCGGCACCGGAAGAGTGTCGGCCCTGGCGCCGAGATGCGCCAGAAGGGCCGTCTGAAAATCGCTTTCGATTTCGGGCTCGGCCGCATTGATGATCTTCAGGATATAGCTGCGGCCGTCGCCGGCGCTGACTTTGAAGTTCTGGTCCCGCTCGCTGTCGAGCGGCGTGAGCGCCGCGTTCAGTCCGAAATGCTGCGCAAGGAGTGCTTGCGCCTCTTCGATCGTGAAATCGGGTGTCGTCTTCAGCATGTCGTTCATGGGAACCCTCGCTCTTGTCACGAGAGTTGCACGCCCGCCCGGCGGGTGCACCAGTCATTTCGCCGGTTGCACCGGCATTTTGTTTGTAATAACCGTCATTTTGCCGGCGCTTTCAATTCCGGCCGAAGGAGACGGAAAATCGACGCTGTAGACAGAACAATCCTCAGCATTTTGAGCCGCGAGGCGCGCATTCCGATGAAGTCGCTGGCCGGGCGCATCGGTTTGTCACGCAGCGCGACGGCAGAGCGCGTCGCACGGCTGGAGAAGGCCGGTGTCATCCGCGGCTACCGCGCCGATATCGGCCAGCTGGAAGAAGGGCAGATCGAGGCCTTCCTCCTGGTGACGCTGCAGCGGACGCCTTCGCTTGGCGTGCTTGACCGGCTCGCCGGGTTTTCCTCGGTCAGGCGGGTCTCCTCCGTCAGCGGTCAGCTCGACCTTATCGTGGAGGTGGAGGTCGCATCGATCAATGCGCTCAACGAGTTGCGCAACGAGGTTGCGCAACTCGACAATGTCGAGGATCTGACCACCTCGATCGTGCTGCGCCGCGACATCGAGCGAGGCTGAGCGGCTCTTCGAAGCGACCGCTACCGTATGCACAACCTCCTGAAAGCTCCCATTAACCCTCGCTCAGCATCTCCGCCTCGCCGCCCGTGCGGCCGATGAGATTGCGGCGAACGCGGCCGACATCGCGCAAGGGCGGCTCTCCGAAGTGGCGGGCATATTCGCGGCTGAACTGGGATTGGCTCTCATAACCGACCTTGTGGCCGGCATTGCCGGCATCGAGGCGCTCCTCCAGCATCAGGCGCCGTGCCTCCTGGAGGCGGAGCTGCTTCTGGTATTGCAACGGGCTCATCGCCGTGATGGCCTTGAAATGGTGATGCAGCGAGGAAACGCTCATGCTGACGCGGCTTGCGAGGTCTTCGATGCGCAGCGGCCTGGAATAATGCTCTTTCAGCCAGGAGACCGCACGGCCGATCTGGTGCGGCTGGCTCTCCGTTGTCGCCATTTGTCGGAGCTTGGCGCCGTGCGGCCCGAGCAGCAGCCGGTAAAGGAGTTCCTGTTCGATCAGCGGCAAGAGCACAGGAACGTCGTGCGGTCTGTCGAGGAGCCGCAGCAGCCGAAGCGCCGTGTCCTCGAGATCGGGTGTAAGCTTGCTCACCGCCATGCCGCGCGGCGAGCCTGCGGATTTCGCAGCCCCGTGGCCGATGGTGTCGAGCAGCGCCGGAACCCTCGTCGGATCGATCTGGAAAGTCATGCTGAGATAGGGTTCTTCGGGCGATGTGAGCGATATTTGCGAGAGAACCGGCAGGTCGATCGAGGTCAGAAGGTAGTCGGAGGCTCCGTAAACGAGTGTTTCTTCGCCGAGCACGACACGTTTGGCCCCCTGAACGATGATCGCAACACTCGGCTTGTAAGCGGCGCAGTTCAGCTTCGCCGCAACCGAATGCCGGTGAATGCTGAGGCCGGGTATGCTCGTCTGGTGGTCACCGTCCGCTCCGGCGATCCGGGCAATAATATCGATCATTTCCTGACGCGGCGCGTCTTGAATGTCTTTCATATTCAGAAGTCTTTCCAAACGCTTGGATATATGAGACTAGGAAAGGAACATAGGTCTGTTACGTCAGAACGCTACCGCAAATGGATGATCTTTGCAGGATCGTGCAAAATTATTGCAGGATCGAACTAACGCACTGCCCTCGTGAGGCAGCATAGTCCCGCCTGCCGCCTTCGGTCCATACCGACAGGCGCGACTTTCCTACAGATGAGGACAGACCAATGGCCATTGCACGAGGATATGCGGCGACGGACGCTTCGAAGCCGCTCGCCCCCTTCACCTTCGAACGCCGCGAGCCGCGCGACGACGACGTGGTGATCGACATCAAATATTGTGGCGTCTGCCATTCCGATATTCACCAGGCGCGTGACGAATGGGGCAACTCGACTTTTCCCATGGTTCCCGGTCACGAAATCGTCGGGCTCGTCAGGGCGGTCGGCTCCAAGGTCACGAAATTCAAGATCGGCGATCGGGTAGGGGTTGGCTGCTTCGTGGATTCCTGCACGACCTGCGCCACGCGCGATCTCGACCTGGAGCAGTACTTGCCCGGCCTTGTGGTCACATATAACGGCGTGGAGGCCGACGGGACTCCGACGCAGGGAGGTTATTCCGACCATATCGTCGTCAAGGAGGGTTATGTGCTCTCCATTCCGGAGAACCTGCCGCTCGATGCAGCCGCACCGCTGCTTTGCGCCGGCATCACGCTCTATTCGCCGCTGCGTCACTGGGAGGCCGGCCCGGGCAAGAAGGTGGCGATCGTCGGCATGGGCGGCCTCGGCCACATGGGCGTGAAGCTCGCCCATGCGATGGGGGCGGAGGTCACGGTGCTCAGCCAGACGCTTTCCAAGAAGGAGGATGGGCTCAAGCTCGGGGCCGATCACTACTACGCGACGAAGGATCCGGAGACGTTTACGAAGCTCGCGGGCAGCTTCGACCTCATCATCTGCACGGTCGCGGCCGAGATCGACTGGAACGCCTATCTCAACCTCCTGAAGATCGACGGCGATCTGGTGCTGGTCGGCATTCCTGAGAATCCGGTTCCGGTCCATGCCTTCTCGCTCGTGCCGGCACGGCGCAGTATCTCCGGTTCGATGATCGGCTCGATCAAGGAGACGCAGGAGATGCTGGATTTCTGCGGCGAGCACGGCATCGCTTCGGAGATCGAGATGATCGAGATCGGGCAGATCAACGAGGCTTACGAACGCGTGGTGAGAAGCGACGTACGCTACCGCTTCGTCATCGACATGGCCTCGCTCAAGGCCTGATTTGCAGGGCCGCTGCCGTTGTCTCAAAGCAACGGCAGCGGCCCGTCATTCTTGATTTCCTCCATGACCGCATAGGTTCGCGTCTCCTTGACGCCCGGGAGTGTCCACAGCACCTGGCCGAGAAAATTACGATAGGCGGCCATGTCCTCGAAGCGCGTCTTGACGAGATAATCGAAGCCTCCCGCCACCATGTGGCATTCGAGCACCGCGGGCGCCTGCTTTATGGCGGCCGCGAACTGGTCGAAGACCTCCGGCGTCGTCTTGTCGAGCATCACCTCGATGAAGACCAGCAGCCCGAAGCCGAGCTTGTGCGGATCGAGGCGTGCGCCGAAGCCGGAAACATAGCCCTCTTTCAGGAGCCGCCTCAGGCGTTCGCTGGTCGCGGTCGGGGAAAGCCCGATCCGGTCGGCGAGTTCCAGATTGGTAATCCGCCCGTCCGCCTGCAGGATATTGAGGATTCTCCGGTCCGTCTTGTCGATCTGGTGCATGGCCCCCTCCCGCTTTCCGTTATTCAGGCGGCGAGCCGTGCCTCGGCGAGTTTCACCCAATAGGAGATTCCATGCGGGATGACTTCGTCGTTGAAGTCATAGGCCGGATGATGCAGGCCCGCCGTGTCGCCATTTCCGATGAACACGAAGGCGCCCGGCCGGGAAAGCAGCATGTAGGAGAAGTCCTCGCCGCCCATCAACGGATCGAGCGCTTCATCGACGTTGCCTTCGCCGGCAACCGTGGCGGCGACGGCAAGCGCGTGGCCGGTTTCGGCGGCGTGGTTCACGGTCACCGGATAGTTACGGCCGTACCAGATGTCGACCGTGGCGCCATAGGCGAGAGCGATGCTCTCGGCGATCTGGCGGATCCGGACTTCGCCGATGTCCCGCACCTCCGGCGTCAAAGCGCGCACTGTGCCGGCGAGAGTGGCCTGTTCGGGGATGACGTTGTGCGCGAAGCCCGCATTGAACTTGGTGACGGAGACGACGATCGAGGCAAGCGGATCGACGGTGCGCGAGGCGATCGTCTGAAGCGCGTTGACGATCTGGGCACCGATGGCGATCGGGTCGATCGTCCTGTGCGGCTGAGCCGCGTGTCCGCCGCGGCCCTTGACCGTGATGGTGAATTCGTCGGTTGAGGCCATGATCGGACCGACACGGCTGCCGAAATGGCCGACCGGCATGCCCGGCATGTTGTGCATGCCATAGACTTCCTCGATCGCGAAGCGCTCCATCATGCCGTCCTTCACCATCTCGTTTCCGCCGCCGCCGCCTTCCTCGGCCGGCTGGAAGATCACGGCGACATTGCCGGCAAAATTCCGCGTTTCAGCCAGGTATTTCGCCGCGCCAAGCAGCATGGCCGTGTGCCCGTCATGGCCGCAGGCATGCATTTTGCCGGGGGTCTTCGAAGACCAGGCCATTCCGCTCGCCTCAGTGATCGGCAGAGCATCCATGTCGGCCCTGAGCCCGATGGTGCGGCCGGGGCCGCGATTGCCACGGATCAGGCCGACCACTCCGGTGCGGCCGAGCCCGGTCACGATTTCGTCAACGCCGAATTCCTTCAGTTTCCGTTCGACGAAGGCTGCCGTGTTTTCGACTGCGAACAGAAGCTCCGGGTTTTGGTGCAGGTGGCGCCGCCATTCTGTCACTTCGGTCTTGAGGTCGGCGGCACGGTTCAAAATCGGCATCGTTCGTTTCCTGTCGGTCTGTTCGTTCCATGGGGTTCGAAACCTGTGGTCCGGCGCTGGAGCGTCCGGCTGAGGTCTCGCCGCCGGAGTGTTCCGGCGGTGGATTGACGCGGCCGCCAAAATGAATGGGCTTTGCCATTTCCTTGCCATATAGGCTAAATAGCGGGACGATACGAGGCAACAGCGGATTTTCGAGGTTTGGATTGTGGCGATAACAGGATTGTCGGTAGGTGACAGGCTAGGCAGGATGGGCACGCTTGCAGGCGCTTGCGCGATCTTTTTGGCTGCGGTGCTTCCCGCTTCTGCCAATCCGCGGCTCGTGATCGACGTCGATACGCTCAAGGTCTACGAGCATCAGGACATTTTCCAGAAGTGGTATCCGGCGTCGCTGACCAAGCTGATGACAGCCTATATCACGTTCAGAGCGATCAAGGCGGACCAACTGACGCTGGAGAGCCCGGTCGTGATGACGAAGAACGCCGCTTCCGAGCCGCCGAGCAAGATGTTCTACAAGCCTGGCCAGAAGATGACGCTCGACAGCGCATTGAAGATGATGCTGGTCAAGTCGGCAAACGACGTCGCCGTTGCGATCGCCGAGACGGTCGGCGGAACCGAGCAGGCCTTCATCGAGAGGATGAACGCCGAGGCCCGCCGCATCGGAATGACGTCGTCGCGGTTCATCAATCCCCACGGCCTGCCCGGCGAAGGGCAATATACGACGGCCCGGGACCTTGCGGTCCTCGCTGTCACGCTGAAGCGCGAATTCCCGCAATATGCCTCCTATTTCGCGCTGGAAGGCTTCACCACCGGGAAGAAGGATTATCCCAACTACAACATGCTGATCGGCCGTTTCGAGGGTGCCGACGGCATGAAGACGGGGTTCATCTGCGCTTCGGGGTTCAATCAGGTCTCCTCGGCGGTCCGCTCCGGACGCCGGGTGGTCTCGGTCGTGCTTGGCGAAGACAGTCTTGGAGCGCGCGCCGACGAGTCGGCCCGGCTCCTGCAGAAGGCATTGACGACGGTGGCCACGGACAAGCCTTCGCTTGCGGAGATTCCGCCTTACGGCGAGAGCCGCGAAGTCGTTGCCGACGTCAGCAGGGAGATCTGCTCCAAGCAGGCAGCGAAGGTGCGCAGCGAGGGCCGCGACGAAGCGGGCCGGCAGAAACTGCTTTCACCCTATATTCACGAGATCGACCGTCCGCTGAAACTTGCCTTCGCCGGGCTCATGCCGGGCAGCAACGACAAGATCGCAAAGGCCGGCAAGAATGCCACGGCGCAGGGCGACGCCGTCGAGATCGCTGACGTGCCGATTCCGGTCCCGCGCCCGAGCTTCTGAACGGAGTCTTTCATGAATGGTCCAATGCCGGTGGTGCCGGTCTCGATCCTCACCGGCTTTCTCGGCGCGGGCAAGACGACCCTTCTGAACCGGGTTCTCAAGGATCCGGCGCTTGCAGATACGGCCGTGATCATCAACGAGTTCGGCGACGTCTCGATCGACCACCTCCTCGTCGAGGCATCAAGTGACGGCGTCATCGAGCTTTCCGACGGCTGCCTGTGCTGCACCGTTCGCGGTGAGCTTGTCGATACGCTCGCCGATCTCATGGACCGGATGCAGACGGGCCGTATCAAGCCGTTGAAGCGCGTCGTCATCGAAACCACCGGGCTTGCCGATCCGGCGCCGGTGCTGCAGTCCGTCCTCGGCAATCCCGTCATTGCCCAGAACTTCCGTCTGGACGGCGTCGTCACCGTCGTCGATGCTGTCAACGGCGGGCAGACGATCGCCAATCATCCGGAGGCGCTGAAGCAGGTCGCCGTTGCCGACCGGCTGGTGATCAGCAAGACCGGGCTCGCGAAAGGCAGAGGGCTCGGAGGGCTTAAGGCGCGACTGAGGGATCTCAACCCGCGCGCGCCCGTCATCGACGGCGATACGGAGGAGGCGGGCCGGGCCGAACTCTTCGTCTGCGGCCTCTATGACGCCTCGACCAAGGTCGCCGATGTCGGCCGCTGGCTCCAGGACGAGGCCGACGCCGATCATGGCCATCACCACCACCACGGCGCTGGTCACGACCATGGGGGCGGGCACCACCATCACGACCATCACCACGACGTCAATCGCCATGGCTCGGACATCCGCTCCTTCAGTATCGTGCACGACCGGCCGATCGAGCCGATGGCGCTGGAGATGTTCATCGATCTTCTGCGATCGGCGCATGGCGAAAAGCTTCTCCGCATGAAGGCGATCGTTTCTGTCGCCGACAATCCCGAGCGGCCGGTGGTACTGCACGGCGTGCAGGCGGTCTTTCACGCTCCGGAGCGGCTTGCCGCCTGGCCTGACCCGGCCGATCGCCGCACGCGGATGGTGCTGATCACCAAAGGCCTGGAGGAAGCGTTCGTGCGTGACCTTTTCGACGCCTTCACTGGCAAGCCGCGCATCGATCGGCCGGACGCACAGGCGCTCGCCGACAATCCGCTGGCCGTACCGGGAATGACGTTCTGAGCCGCTGTCTTTCCGACCCATCCCCCTCCAGATCAGGGGCCATCGTCTGCGACGAGACGAACTGGAGCGCTAGGTCTTCTTGCGGATGAGAAAGCGATGCCCGCCTGAAACCGGCTCCGCCTTTTCCAGCCGGTGTCCGTCCTCGTTGCAGAAATGCGGGATGTCGACAACGGCCAGTGGATCGGTGGTTTCGATCTCGATGAGAGCGCCAGCCGTCATGTTTTCCATGCGCTTGCGTGTTTTCAAAACGGGAAGGGGGCATTTCAGCCCCCTCAGATCGTATCGCAATTTCGCCTCTTCGGGCATCAATTGCCCCAGATTTTCCAGAACGGGCGCTTCTTCGGCTGATCGATCGGGGCCTGATCAACCGCGGGCTGCTCGGCGGCCTGCGCCTGCGCATTCGCCGCAGGAGCAGCGGCCACCTGCGGCTTGTCTTGCGCCGGCGGGACTTCTTGTTGCCCGTTTGCGGCGGGTTGCGGCGGGGCCTGCGGCGCGGGAGAACTGGCCGTCGGTGCCACGGGTGAGGCATTCGGCTCGTTCCGGGAGAAAAGACCCCATAGCGACTTACTCGCAGGCTCCGGCTGCACCGCTGCCTGCTCGACAGAGCGCTCAAGCGGGTTGGCCTGAGGTACCGGCAGACCCTTGCCTTCGCGGGCCGCCTTTTCCAGGGCTTCCTTCTGGATCAAGGCTGCCTGCTTGGCTTCCTCGGCCTCTTTCTGCTCCGCGATCTTCTTTTCGAGTTCGCTCACCTTGAGCAGCTTGCCGGCATCGAGCGAGCTGCCGGTCGGCGCGTAGGCAAGCTCGCGCCCCTTGCGCTGATCGGCGACAACAGCCTTGCGCTCGGCTTCGGTCGGTTCGTACCAGACCATGCCCTGGTATTTCTTCAACGCCTTCTCGTAGTCGCGCCGGAAGTCCGTGTCGTAGCTCGCCATAGCCATCTGCAGCGCCGGCGGTGTCGACATTGGCGGGCATTGGGCCGTCGCGTTGAACTGGCCCTCGGACTGCTGGTTGAAGACATATTTCCGCTCGCAGACATTCACTGCCGGCGGGCGCTTGGTCACTTCGAACTGGTCGTAGCCGACCTTCAGCATTTTCCAGAAATCGATGTTCGGATTGTCGCGGTGGCGCGCCATGTTCTCCGCCGTCATGCGGAAAGGGAAGGCCTGCAGCTGCACGCTTTCCTGACCACCTTTGAACGCATCGCGGGCGAGCGCGAAGATCTCGATGATCTGCTCGTCCGTCATCGAATAGCAGCCGGACGAGGAGCAGGCGCCATGGATCATCAGATGCGTACCGGTGCGACCGTTGGCCTTGTCATAGGTGTTCGGGTAGCCGGTATTGATGGCAAGATAATAGCTCGAATTGGGGTTGAGCTGACGCGGATAGAGCGGATAGAAGCCCTCCGGGGCCTGCCGGTCTCCCTCCTTCACCTTCGGCCCAAGCTTACCGGACCAGGCGCAGATCTTATAGCTTTTCAAAAGCTGGAAGCGGTTGGCCGTGTTCGCTTTCCAGACTTCCAGCGTACCTTCTTCCTTGAAAATGCGCAGCAGGATCGGGGATGTCTTCTGCATCCCCAGCTCTCGCATCTTGCTGACCATCTTGCCGGAGAGCTGGTACTCGGTCTTGTTCTTGACGGAGGACAGGTTTACGGAATCGAGCGTTTCGTTGGTGCAGCCCGCAAGAGCGGCTGCGACAGCGACGGTGAGGATAAGGTTCCTGAAACGCATCAGCAAAGCCCGTTCTAGCCACATTCCATCCGTGCACGCCTCTTCCAGGAAGGACAGGCGTCAACGAATCAGTACGTCATTATTCTTCACGAAATCTTAACCGTGCAGGCGCCCCCTGCGAATGGCCATCTCTCATGACCGCATGAATATGGCCAAGATTTGGCCATAGTCCAAATCCGGTTGTCGAACGCTCCCGATAATCGCGATGGTTCAGATCGGAACAAGCCAGATACGAGCGATAAGACGGAGCTTTTTCCCAGGGTTTTCAGAGATTACGGCCGATGTTCAGATATTTCTGCCGCCGGTCGGACCGCAATTCGTCGCCACTGCGTGCGGACAGCTCTTTGAGGGCATCGCCGATCACGGCTTCGGTGCGGCTGATGACCGCGTCCGGATCGCGATGGGCCCCGCCGATCGGCTCCGGAATTATTCCATCGATGACGCCGAGTGACTTCAAGTCTTCGGCGGTGATCTTCATGTTGCTCGCGGCCTCCTTGGCTCGCGTCGAGTCGCGCCAAAGGATCGAGGCAGCACCTTCCGGTGAGATCACGCTATAGATCGCATGTTCCAGCATGTAGACGCGGTTGCCTGTTGCAATGGCTATTGCGCCGCCTGAGCCGCCCTCTCCAATGACCACTGTGACGATCGGCACCTTGACGTTGAGGCACATTTCGGTCGAGCGCGCGATCGCTTCGGCCTGGCCGCGCTCCTCCGCGTTAACACCTGGATAGGCGCCCGCGGTATCGACCAGCGTGATCAGCGGCAGGCCGAAACGGTCGGCCATCTCCATGATCCGTGTTGCCTTGCGATAGCCTTCCGGTCGAGGGCTGCCGAAATTGTGCTTGATTCGCGACTTGGTGTCGTTGCCCTTCTCCTGACCGATGACGGCGACGGGCGCGCCGCGGAATCGGGCGAGCCCGGCCTGGATTGCATCGTCATTGGCAAAGTTCCGGTCGCCGGCCAGCGGGGTGAACTCGGTGAAGAGGCGTGACGCATAATCGAGGAAATGCGGACGCGAGGGGTGGCGTGCGACTTGAGTCTTCTGCCAGGGGGACAACTTGGAATAGATCTCGACCATCGCATCGCGGACGCGCCCTTCCAATCGGGCAATCTCGTCTGATGTGTTGACGCTCTCGTCTTCGCTGGCGAGTTTCTTCAGTTCGAGAATCTTGCCTTCGAGATCAGAGATGGGTTTTTCGAAGTCGAGATAATTGTGCATCAGATGCGTTTCCGATCATTTTTCGACAGGGGTCGCCCTGCCAATCCATTCCGTTAGGCGGACCTAATCCTGCTTTTTCGCCTGTTTGGCAAGGGGGTGATGGCTTTGCACGAGGTCGTGAAGCCGTTCTTCCAGCACATGCGTATAGATTTGTGTGGTGGAAATGTCCGAATGGCCGAGCAGTTCCTGCACGGCGCGAAGGTCGGCGCCGTTGGCGAGAAGATGGCTCGCGAAGGCGTGTCGCAGCACGTGCGGAGAGATCGCCGCGACGCGAATTCCGGCACGTGCGGCGAGGCTCTTGAGGTCGCGGGCGAAGACCTGCCGCGGCAGATACCCGTTCCTGCCATAGGAGGGGAACAACCAGGGGCTATCGGCGCCGTCGGCCTCTCTGTGCAGTGCTTGGCCATAGGCCCGCATAGCCCGGATCGCCGTCTGCGACAACGGTACGAGCCTTTCCTTGTTACCCTTGCCGCGAATTATGAGGAAACGCCCGTCTTGCGCAAGCACGCTCGCCGGCAGCGAAACGAGCTCGCTGACGCGCATGCCGGTCGCGTAGAGGAGTTCGATCAGTGCGTGCATGCGCAGCTTCGCGACGGCGTCCTCACCGCCCTTTTCTGCTTCCGTCTCCGCCTGGCCGATCAGCCTTGTGACGTCTTCGATGCTGAGCGTCTTGGGAAGCGCGCGGTTTTTCTTCGGCGCGTCAAGGATGCCGGTCGGCTCATCCGTGCGCAGCCCCTCCGCATAGAGAAACTTGTAGAATTGCCTGAGGGCCGACAGCCGCCGGGCTTGCGACGACGATTTGAAGCCCTCACCCGTGAGGTGGGAGAGATAGCTTCGGAGATCGTCGGCCGAGGCGTCGACAAGCCCCACGCCGCGCGAGCGCAGGAAAGAACGCGCGTCCCTGAGGTCCCGCTCATAGGATTGCAGCGTGTTCACGGCCGCTCCGCGCTCGGCGCTCATCATTTCCAGGAAGGCTTCGAGGTGTGCTCCCGACAGATCCGTCATTGCGGCTTGTTGATCCGTTCCGAGGGAATGCGCACCGTAACGTCCCGCTCAACCGGGTCGACGAAGGTGACGAGCGCTACCATCGAGCCATAGATCATGCCGGCCGCGACGGCGCAGATGAACAGGAAGCGGAAGAGGGTGGGCATTTCGGTCTCCTCTGCATGGCACCGGGACACCGGATCCGTTTCGCGGACGGGCCATGCAGCCGTTCGATGTGCTGCGGCACGTTCATGGACGAAGGCTGCAGCGGGTGCGTGAACTATATGAACGGCTCCGCCGGAGAGTTCAAGAAGACAAACCACGGCCCTGAAGGCGCCAGCGATCGCTCGCCTTTGCCGGATTTCGCATAGCACCAGCTCTGCCGGTCGTGAGACCATGTCCCATTGATTGTCCGAGGTGGCCCCCAACGCCTGCGACTTGACGCTCCACCCCGATTTGTCGATACCGGGGGGGAATGGGGAAATTGAAGTGCAATGAACGATGTGACCGAACCGGTTTCCGCGACGCTGGTCGAAAGGGCCAAGCGCGCCCTCGGTAAGCGCAATCTCGTTTTCATAGGCCTCATGGGGGCAGGTAAATCGGCAATCGGGCGTCTGACCGCGCAGGCGCTTGGCGTCCCCTTCGTCGATTCCGACCACGAGATAGAGCGCGTCTCGCGCATGACGATCAGCGATCTCTTCGCGACCTACGGCGAGGAAGAATTCCGGGCGCTCGAGGCTCGCGTGCTGAAGCGCCTGCTCAGGTCGGGTCCTCGGGTGGTGTCGACCGGCGGCGGCGCCTATATCAACGAACGCTCGCGGCGGCATATCAAAAGGGGCGGCCTGACGGTCTGGCTCAATGCCGAGCTGGACGTTCTCTGGGAGCGGGTGAACAAACGCGACACCCGGCCGCTTCTGAAGACCGAGAACCCGAAGCAGACGCTCGAAAACCTGATGCGCGCGCGCTATCCGATCTATGCCGAGGCGGATCTGACGGTCCTTTCGCGCGATGTGAAAAAAGAAGCGATGGTCGAGGAGGTTCTCGCCGCCATCGCCGATCACCAGAAAGCATGAAACCCATGACCAGCGATGTGATGCCAGCCGCCGAGCGTAAGGTCCGCGTCGATCTTGCGGAGCGTTCCTACGATATCCTCATCGGCCCCGGCCTGATCGCCGCCGCGGGCGGGGAGATCGCCTCGCGACTCAAGGGCCGGAAGATGGCGGTCATCACCGACGAGAATGTTGCGCCGCGCTATCTCGAACCGTTGATGGCGAGCCTTGCGGGAAGCGGCATGGATCCGGTCTCCCTGATTCTGCCGGCGGGTGAGAAGACCAAGAGCTTCGAGCACCTGATCCCGGTTTGCGAAGCGGTCCTGGGTGCCAGAATAGAGCGTAACGACGCGGTGATCGCGCTCGGTGGCGGCGTGATCGGCGATCTCACCGGCTTCGCCGCTGGTATCGTCCGCCGCGGCTCTCGCTTCATCCAGATCCCGACATCGCTGCTGGCGCAGGTCGATTCCTCCGTCGGCGGCAAGACCGGCATCAATTCGCCGCACGGCAAAAACCTGATCGGCGTTTTCCACCAGCCGGACCTCGTTCTCGCCGACACCGCCGCGCTCGACACGCTCAGCCCGCGCGAATTCCGTGCAGGCTATGCCGAGGTCGTGAAATACGGCCTGATCGACAAGCCGGATTTCTTCGAATGGCTTGAGCAGAACTGGCAGGCCGTGTTTGCCGGCGGACCCGCCCGGATCGAGGCGATCGCCGTCAGCTGCCAGGCGAAAGCCGACGTCGTCGCCGCGGATGAGCGCGAAAACGGGCTGCGTGCGCTGCTCAATCTCGGCCACACCTTCGGTCATGCCCTGGAAGCCGCCACCGGATACGACAGCAAACGGCTGGTGCACGGGGAGGGCGTTGCGATCGGTATGGTTCTGGCGCACGAGTTCTCGGCCCGGATGAACATTGCGAGTCCCGACGATGCGCGGCGCGTGGAAATGCATCTGAAGACGGTCGGCCTCCCGACACGCATGGCCGACATTCCCGGTATGTTGCCGCCCGCCGATCGACTGATGGAGGCGATCGCCCAGGACAAGAAGGTAAAGGGAGGCAAGTTCACCTTCATTCTCACCAGGGGCATCGGACAGTCCTTCATCGCGGATGACGTGCCCTCCTCGGAGGTCCTAAGCTTTCTTGAGGAAAGGATCCCGCGATGACCGATGTTATCCTTGCCTTTCTGGCCGACTACTGGCTGTCGCTGCTTTCCGTTATCTGCCTTCTCGTCATTTCGGCGTTTTTTTCCGGTTCGGAGACCGCACTGACCGCGGCTTCGCGCTCGCGCATGCACACGCTGGAAAACAACGGTGACGAGCGTGCCGGTATCGTCAACAATTTGATCGAGCGGCGCGACCGTCTGATCGGGACGCTGCTCATCGGCAATAATCTCGTCAACATTCTCGCTTCGTCGTTGACGACGAGCCTTCTGATCGGCCTCTTCGGCGATTCCGGCGTGGCGATCGCCACCGTCGCCATGACGGTCCTGCTCGTCATCTTCTCCGAGGTGCTGCCAAAAAGCTGGGCGATCGCATCGCCGGATCGGTTCGCGCTGGCGGTTGCGCCTCTGGTCCGTCCCTTCGTTGTCGTCGTCGGACCGATATCCTCCCTCGTCAACGCGATCGTTCGCCGCATCCTGCACCTCTTCGGCGTCAACCTTTCATCCGACCTGCCGATGCTGTCGGCGCATGAAGAACTGCGCGGTGCCGTCAACCTGCTTCATCGGGAGGGATCGGTCATCAAGGCGGACCGCGACCGGCTGGGCGGAGTGCTCGATCTCGGCGAACTCGAGGTTTCCGACATCATGATCCATCGCACCTCCATGCGGGCGATCAACGCGGATGATCCGCCCGAGACCTGCGTGCGCGAAATCCTCGAAAGTCCGTTTACGCGCCTGCCATTGTGGCGCGGATCCGCCGACAACATCATCGGCGTCGTCCATTCCAAAGATCTGCTCCGGGCGCTGGCCGAACCGAATGTGGAACCTGAGACGCTCGATATCGTCAAGATCGCGCAAAAGCCGTGGTTCGTTCCGGACTCGACCAATCTCAAGGACCAGCTCAATGCGTTCCTTCGCCGCAAGCTGCATCTTGCCATCGTCGTCGACGAATATGGTCAGGTGCAGGGGCTTGTCACGCTGGAGGATATTCTCGAGGAGATTGTCGGCGACATTGCCGACGAGCACGACATCGACATTCAAGGCGTGCGTCAGGAAGCCGACGGATCGATCGTGGTCGATGGTTCCGTGCCGATCCGCGATCTCAATCGCGCGCTCGATTGGTCATTGCCGGACGAAGAGGCGACGACGGTTGCCGGCCTCGTGATCCATGAATCCAAGAGCATTCCGGAAGAGCGGCAGGCTTTCACGTTCTACGGCAAGCGCTTCACCGTGATGAAGCGGGTTAAAAACCGGATCACCAAATTGCGAATCCGCGCCGCCGAGGACGAGGGGCAGGTCGGTTAGCTTGCCAGCGCGTTGGTTCACTCACCAGCGCGTCGGCTCGCCGGGCGCAGCCGGTTCCACTGCCAGGGCATGAAGACCGGCATCGAGTTCCGGTTTCAACAGGTCGTTGATGGCGCGGTGGCGCGCCACACGACTCATGCCGGCGAAGGCGCTCGCAACGATGCGGATGCGCATATGCGTCTCGCCGCCGCCGTCGAACCCCGGCTGATGCCCGGCATGCTGATGACTCTCATTGATCACCATCAGCCGCTCGGGATGGAAGGCTTCCGTAAGCTTGTCTTCGATATGGCGTTGCAGCGACATATTTTCAGCCCCATCTTCCTGTTTTGCTGCACGGGATAGAACGGGACGGCCGCGCTACCCCAAACGATGCAAAATGCCCGCACAAAGCCAGCAACATTCCGCTTTGTCAATTCTTGTTGTGGCCCTCTGCAAACCCCATAATGTGCGTCATGAAGCTCGATTCAAAATATTTCGACCGCATCCGGACGCGCCCCCGGGGCCAAGCGCGCGTGGAGCCGTCTGCGCCGGTATGCCAGTGGGATGGATGCGACGAGACGGCAGTCCATCGGGCGCCCGTGGGACGCAATGCCGAGGGCGAGTATTTCATGTTCTGTTTCGAGCATGTGAAGGCATACAACAAAGGCTATAATTATTTCTCCGGCCTTTCGGACACCGAGATCGCCCGCTACCAGAAGGAAGCGGTCACCGGACACCGTCCGACCTGGACGGTGGGCGTCAACAAGAATGCGCGTAACGCTCCGACACAGTCGCAGACGCGCTCCGGCACGGCCGGCGCGCAGGCGCGCATGCGCGATCCCTTCGGCTTTTTCAACGAGGCACGGGCCCGCCAGGCACGGCACGAGCCGCGCATGCGGAAGTTGAAGACGCTCGAGGCCAAGGCTTTCGAGACGCTGGGGCTTGCAGCCTCGGCGACCTCGGCCGACATAAAGGCGGCCTATAAGGAGCTCGTGAAGAAGCACCATCCCGACGCGAATGGCGGAGACAGGGGATCGGAAGACCGCTTTCGGGCGGTGATTCAAGCCTATCAATTGTTAAAACAGGCTGGTTTCTGCTAACAACGCGGATTATGACAGAAGCACAGTTTGCAGGCGAATGCGCGGGTGCCGTCCGGCGGCCGCTCTGGAGTTATGATGAGCAAGATTGACCTCGACATTTCCAACCTTCCCGACACGACCGTCTCGGTCCGGGAGGTTTTCGGCATCGACACCGATTTGCGCGTTCCGGCCTATTCGAAGGGCGATGCGTATGTACCCGATATCGATCAGGACTATCTCTTCGACCGTGATACGACGCTCGCCATTCTTGCCGGCTTCGCCCACAACCGGCGCGTGATGGTCTCGGGCTACCATGGCACCGGTAAATCGACCCATATCGAGCAGGTAGCGGCGCGTCTCAACTGGCCATGCGTGCGCGTCAATCTCGACAGTCATGTGAGCCGCATCGATCTCGTCGGAAAGGACGCCATCGTCGTCAAGGACGGGCTTCAGGTCACCGAGTTCAAGGACGGGATACTGCCCTGGGCCTATCAACACAATGTCGCGCTCGTCTTCGACGAATATGATGCCGGCCGCCCGGACGTGATGTTCGTCATTCAGCGCGTGCTCGAGGCCTCCGGCCGCCTGACGCTGCTCGACCAGAGCCGCGTCATCCGTCCGCATCCGGCCTTCCGTCTGTTTGCGACCGCCAATACCGTCGGCCTCGGCGACACGACCGGTCTCTATCACGGTACCCAGCAGATCAACCAGGCCCAGATGGACCGCTGGTCGATCGTGACGACGCTCAACTATTTGCCGCACGACAAGGAAGTCGACATCGTTGCCGCCAAGGTCAAGGGTTTCACTGCCGACAAGGGGCGCGAGACCGTGTCGAAGATGGTTCGTGTGGCCGACCTGACGCGTGCCGCCTTCATCAATGGCGACCTGTCGACGGTCATGAGCCCTCGTACCGTCATCACCTGGGCCGAAAATGCCTATATCTTCGGCGACATCGCCTTCGCCTTCCGCGTGACGTTCCTCAACAAGTGCGACGAACTGGAGCGGGCGCTGGTCGCCGAGCATTATCAGCGCGCTTTCGGCGTCGAACTCAAGGAGAGCGCTGCCAATATCGTGCTGGAAGCGACCGCCTGAGCCTTCAAGCGCCGGTTTCCGTGAGAAGCCGGACTGCTTCCCTGGAGCGGGAGGGATTGTTTTTTATGCAGATTCCGCTCCTATCATTATAGTCGATGTGCTCGGATAGCGTCCGAATCCGGCTGGAGAAGGAATTGCAGTGAGTTCGAATTCCAAGGCGAAACCGAATACGAGGGAAAACGCCGCCGAACCGTTCAAGCGGGCGCTCTCCGGCTGCGTCCGGTCCATCGCCGGCGATGCGGAGCTTGAGGTCGCTTTTGCCAATGAGCGGCCGGGAATGACAGCCGAGCGCATTCGGCTGCCGGAACTCTCCAAACGCCCGACCCGTCAGGAGCTGGCAGTGGCGCGGGGCCTTGGCGATTCCATGGCGCTGCGCAAGGCCTGCCACGATGCTCGAGTCCATGCGACGATGTCGCCGCAGGGGGCGGACGCCCGAGCGATCTTCGATGCGGTCGAGCAGGCGCGCGTCGAGGCGATCGGCGCTCTCAGGATGCCGGGTGTGGCCGACAATCTCTCCTCCATGCTCCAGGAGAAATACGCCAAGGCGAATTTCTCGGCCATCAATGCCCAGGCGGATGCGCCGCTCGAGGAGGCGGTGGCGCTGCTCGTGCGCGAGAAGCTGACCGGCGAGAAGCCGCCGGAATCGGCCGGCCAGGTCCTCGACCTCTGGCGTGAGTTCATTGAGCAGAAGGCCGGCAGCGACATGCGCAACCTTGCCGGTACGGTCAACGATCAGCAGGCTTTTGCCCGCGTCGTGCGCGACATGCTGTCTTCGATGGACGTTGCCGAGAAATACGGCGACGACGATAGCGAGCCGGACGAACAGGAGAGCGAGACCGACGAGGACCAGCCGCGCAGTCAGGAGCAGGACGAAAACGCCAGCGACGAAGAGCAGGGCTCCGATGCCGCCCCTGCCGAGGAAAACCAGTCTGCCGAGGAGCAGATGGAAGATGGCGAAATGGACGGCGCGGAAATTTCCGACGACGACCTTCAGGACGAAGGCGACGAGGACAGCGAAACGCCGGGCGAGGTCAAGCGGCCGAACCATCCCTTCGCGGATTTCAACGAGAAGGTGGATTATTCCGTCTATACCCGGGATTTCGACGAAACGATTGCCTCGGAAGAGCTCTGCGACGAGGCGGAGCTCGACAGGCTGCGCGCTTTTCTCGACAAGCAGCTCGCCCATCTGCAGGGTGCAGTGGGGCGCCTCGCCAATCGCCTGCAGCGCCGCCTGATGGCGCAGCAGAACCGGTCCTGGGAGTTCGATCTCGAGGAGGGGTATCTCGACACGGCCCGGCTGCAGCGCATCATCATCGATCCGATGCAGCCGCTTTCCTTCAAGAGGGAGAAGGATACCAATTTCCGCGACACGGTCGTCACGCTGCTGATAGACAATTCCGGCTCCATGCGCGGGCGTCCGATCACGGTAGCAGCCACCTGCGCCGACATTCTTGCGCGAACGCTCGAGCGTTGCGGCGTGAAGGTCGAAATCCTCGGATTCACGACAAAGGCCTGGAAGGGCGGACAGTCGCGCGAGAAATGGCTTGCCGGCGGCAAGCCCCAGTCGCCGGGCCGCCTCAACGACCTCAGGCACATCATCTATAAGTCCGCTGACGCGCCATGGCGCCGCGCACGGCGCAATCTCGGTCTGATGATGCGCGAGGGACTGCTCAAGGAGAACATCGACGGCGAGGCGCTGATGTGGGCGCATGACCGGCTCCTGGCACGGTCCGAGCAAAGACGCATTCTCATGATGATCTCGGATGGCGCGCCGGTCGACGATTCGACCCTTTCGGTGAACCCCGGAAATTACCTCGAACGCCATCTGCGCGCCGTTATCGAGCAGATCGAAACGCGCTCTCCGGTCGAGTTGCTTGCGATCGGCATCGGGCACGACGTCACACGCTATTATCGCCGCGCCGTGACGATCGTCGATGCGGACGAACTCGCGGGAGCGATGACGGAGCAGCTTGCAGCCCTCTTCGAGGACGAGAGTACGCGCCGCCGCCCGGGCGGGGCGCGTCGAGCCGGTTAATCAAGCCGGCCGCGCCGGATTCCCCCTCGACGGGTGCCGCTCCGGTCCGGCAGCGGCTGCCCCGCGTAAGGTCATTGCTCAGATGTTCTGCCGACATTTCGCCGTGTTATTCATGCTGATCTCGGCCGCGGCCGCGCGCGCGGAGCCGGCGCGCGAGATCGTTCCGGTTAAGAGCCGGCAAATATCGCAATTCAGGGTCGGGTCCAACGAGAGGCTGTTCGGCGCCCTCGAGTTCATCGGCGGCATCGAGATGACGTCGGCCAATCCATTGTTCGGCGCGCTCTCGGCAATCCGATTCCTGCCCGACGGTCAATCCTTCGTCGCAGTCATGGATACGGGTCACTGGGTCAAGGGAGCCGTCATCCGCGACGATGCCGGCGGGCTCGAGGGGCTAACCGATCTGACGGTCACATCGATAACCGATGCGAACGGCGAAGCCCAGCTCGAGAAATGGCGGGTCGATTCCGAGGGGCTGGCTTTGCGAGAGGGGCAGGCGATCGTCAGCTTCGAGCAGTCGCCGCGCATCGAGGTCTATCCCTATCCGGGGTTTGCCGAAGCGAAGCCGGTCGGCCAGATGGCTCTGCCGTTTCCTGTTGAGGAATTGCGCAGCAATGGCGGCATCGAGACCATTGCGATAGCGCCGAAGGACGGCGCTTTGCGCGGCGCCGCCGTGATCGTATCCGAGCGCAGTGTCGACAGGTCTGACAATCTCTTCGCGGGGATACTGGAGGGGCCGATGAAGGGCGCCTTCGCGGTCGTGCGTGCGGATCCCTATGCCGTGACTGACGGGGCTTTCCTGCCGGGCGGCGACCTGCTCCTCCTCGAACGCCGTTTCAATTTCGCCTCGGGTCTCGGCATGCGCATCCGCCGTATCGCTGGAGCCGACATCCGTCCGGGCGCAGTCGTCGACGGTGACGTGATGCTCGAGGCCGATATGGGCTATCAGATCGACAATATGGAAGCGCTCGACGTCATCGCCCTGCCTGATGGCGAGATCCGGATTGTCGTCGTTTCCGACGATAACCACTCCATTCTCGAGCGGAACCTGATGCTCGAATTCCGGCTCGTCAAATGAAAACGGGGCCGGATGGCCCCGTAAAGACGCTTTTCAGTCGACGTTCTTTCAGGCCGTGGCCTTTGCTGCGGGCATGGGTTTAACGACGCTCATCAGCGCGCCATAGGGAAGCAGCAGGACGATACCGCAGACAATCTTGACCGCGAGATCGCCAAGCGCCCAGGAGATCCAGCGCGGTGCATCGACGCTGAGCAGACCCAGCACCGGAGCGGCTTCCAGCGCGAAACCGTCATTCGGACCGAAGAAGACGAAGAACGGCGCAAAGGCGAAGGAAAAGAACATCGCCGTGTCGAGGCCCGAGCCGATGAGCGAACCCGCGAGCGGCGCATGCCACCAGGTCTGGCGCCGAAGCCTGTTGAAGATAGAGATGTCCAGGAGCTGCCCAAGCAGAAAAGCCGAACCGGAGGCGATGGCGATACGCGGCGTTGCAGCAAGGACGGAGAGCAGGACGGCGACCGCGAAGCCGGCTACAACGACGCGTCGCGCGATCCTGGGTCCGAACTGGCGATTCGTCAGGTCGGTGACGAGGAATGCGAAGGGATAACTGAAGGCGCCCCAGGTCAGGAGATCGCCCAGTTGCATGCCGGCGATGGAGCCGGGGAGCGGATATTGAACGAGGAAGTTCGATGCCACGACCACCAGGGTCATCAGCGCCACATAGAGGTAGAACATACGGTTGATCAGCATTTTTTTATCCTGGGTTATGCCACCAGTTGAGGGATACGCAGGCAGTGCTTGCGCGGCGATTTGACGACACGAGAAAAAGGCTCGCCGGGCGAACCCGCAAGCCTCTTCATGGTCTACTCAGACGTACCGGCGCTATCAGGCGGCTTCGGCAGCCTTCTTGACGATCTGACGACGCAGCAGGCGAGCGCGCATGCTGAGTTCGGTCTCGTCGGCCTTCAGCAGGAAGGCGTCGAGGCCGCCGCGGTGTTCGACCGAGCGGAGAGCCGCAGCGGAAACGCGCAGGCGGAAGCGCTGGCCGAGAGCATCGGAAATCAGCGTGACGTTGCACAGGTTCGGGAGGAACTTGCGCTTGGTCTTGTTGTTGGCATGGCTGACATTGTTGCCCGACTGGACGCCCTTGCCGGTCAATTCGCAACTACGGGACATGGTACACCTATTCTCTTATCGCCGCCGGACAATGCGGTAGCGGGCCTAGAGCCCAGGCCGCGTTCCTGTTGGCCATTATTGGAAAGTCGCGGTTCTATAGTCACAGGTGGCTCGCCGGTCAAGTCAATCCTTCGCATTCCCTGGCGAATGCGGCAGTTTCGGCTGTCTTTCCGTGTCTAGCACGGCCGTTCGGGTACGCTAGGCGCATTCCAAGAGTGCGGCCGATAGGCTATCTTTTCCATGAGGACTGCGCCAGATTTCCGGCGGGCGCAGAAATGCCGCAAACCGCCCGCATCTCAGGTGTTTGCGGCATAAATACGCTATCGTCGGAAACGTCGAGTCGCTGCAACACTGTGAACTGCTGCATGGATCCGTTTCGAGCCATTCCGGTATCGGGGACCATGCACGAGAGAATGGGGCTTTCGGGCATGAAGTTGTGCATTGGATTTCGCGCGCCGGCACTCCTGGCCGCCATGATGTTTTCCACAGCTCCGCTCGCTGCGGAGGTGTCGCATCAGACGGATTACAGTATCAGGCTTGCCGGCCTGCCTCTGGCGCGCGCATCGTTCCACACCGAGGTCGAAAAGAATCGCTACACGATCTCCGGAACGCTGAATTCCTCAGGGCTCGCGGATATCATCAGCCACACGACCGGGCAGACTCGCGTCTCGGGGGTGATCGACCGAGATCATCTACGGGCCAGCGAATATTCCATGTCCTATCGTAGTGGGCGGAAGGGCCGGGCCATCAATGTGAGTTTTCGCAACGGCAATGTCGTGCGATCAAGCATGGTCCCGAAGCGTAGCCCTTTGCCAAAGAACTGGGTGCCGGTCACCAGCCGGGATATGCGAAACGTGCTGGATCCGCTCTCGGGCCTGATCATCCCGGCCAAGGCCCGGGTCTGCCCCAACACCCTGCCGATCTTCGATGGCGAATCGCGACTCGACATAAGGCTTTCGCCGAAGGGGACTAGAAACTTCAAAACGAGGGGATTCGAGGGGGAGGTCATCGTCTGCGGCATCCGCTTCGTGCCGAAGGCCGGATATCGTAAAGGACGCGAGGACGTCGAATATCTGCGCCGCCTGGGAACCATGGAGATCTGGTATGCGAAAGCGAACGGCGTAGACGTCTATGCGCCGGTCTATGCGCGCATACCGACGAAGATTGGCCCTGTCACGGTGTCGGCGACGCGATTCGGCGATTGAGGCCCGCGGGGGTGCGATCCGCCTTGTCCACCTGTGGCGCCCCTTTCGACAATCCAGGAAGCGCGATAGATCAGTGAAAGTTGCGATCGAGGTATCGGCGACCGCCGAAGCTGATTCGCCGCGTGAGGAGGCAGGAATGAAGTTCAAGGCTACGCTGATCGGTTTCGCCGCGATCCTCATGTGGTCGCTGCTGGCGCTTTTTACTGCCGCGTCCGGCAAGATGCCGCCGTTTCAGCTTTCGGCTATTTGTTTTCTCATAGGCAGCCTGCCGGGCATTTTCGTTCTTGCGTCGAAGCCTGAGCGCCTCCCGCTTCTGAGGCAACCGGCAAAAGTCTGGATCACCGGCATTGCAGGTCTTTTCGGCTATCATTTTCTGTATTTCACGGCGCTCCGCAACGCGCCGGCCGTGGAGGCGGGGCTCATCGCTTACCTCTGGCCGCTCTTCATCGTCGTCGGCTCCGCGCTGTTGCCGGGCGAAAAGCTTGGCTGGCACCATATCGCCGGCGCCCTGGCAGGGCTCGTCGGAACAATCCTCATCGTGGCGCGCAACGGCATCGCCTTCGACGACGCCTATGCACTCGGCTACGGCGCGGCATTCCTCTGTGCCTTCACCTGGTCCGGCTATTCGTTGATCACACGCCGCTTCGACGCGGTTTCGACGGATGTCGTCACCGGTTTCTGTCTTGCCACGTCCGCGCTGTCCCTCCTCTGCCATTTAGGACTTGAAACGACGGTCTGGCCCGAAACACTCTTCGAGTGGCTCGCGGTGGCTGGGCTCGGCCTGCTTCCCGTCGGTGCAGCATTCTATGCGTGGGACCACGGCGTGAAGAACGGCGATATCCAGTTTCTGGGCGTCGCGAGCTATGCGGCGCCGGTGCTTTCGACCCTGATCCTCATCCTGTTCGGCTTCGCCGAGCCTTCCTGGCGAATTGTGGCTGCCTGTCTCCTGGTCACGGGCGGCGCCGTCCTTGCGGCGAAGGACATGATCTTCCGCAAGGGCAGGGCCACGACGCAACCCGCGGAGTAAAGCGAATTTCCCCTCTTCGGATTCAACCCTCACCCCGATGGTCGAATAGGGGCAAGAATCCGCTCACCCGTTCACTTGAGCCCCTTTGTGTGCGTCAGGCGGCTGCCATTCCGGGGGCGCCATCTCGAAGACGGTAAAATCAAACCCGGGGGCAACGGTGCAGCCGACGAGCGTCCAGTCTCCGAGCGAAGCGGCGGATTGCCACCAGTTGGCGGGGACGACATGCTGCGGCCGTTCTCCGGCGGGAATGTCTGAGCCCAGCCGGACCTGAGAAGGGGGCCTGTCTGGTTCGCCAATGCTAAGTTCGAGCGGCGCGCCGGCGTAGTAGTGCCAGACCTCTGCGGCATCGCGAACGCGGTGCCAGTGCGATCGGTCGCCCCGCTCGAGCAGGTAGTATATGGCCGTTGAGTGACCGCGCGGACCGCCGTCGGCGTCGCGGAATGTCTCGCCATACCAGCCACCCTCAGGATGCCGCGCGAGCCTCAGGGTTTCGATAATGGCTGCCGCCGTCATCTCCCGGGTCGTCATCAAAAACTGTCCTTGCGTTTGCGAATTTCTGCGAAGACGGCGGCATCGCTCGCCTTGTCCATGCCCAGAAAGGCGCGGATCTTTGGATCATCGGCGCGCAGGAACGGGTTCGTCCGCTTTTCAAGGCCCATGGTTGTGGGCGCAGTGAATCCGCCGTCCGATCGCGTCTCCTCGATCTCGGCCGCTCGTTCCTTCAGCGCCGTGTTTTCCGGATCGACGGTGACGGCGAAACGCGCGTTTGCGAGCGTGTATTCGTGGCCGAAGTAAATGGCCGTGTCATCCGGTAGCGCCATCAGTCGGCTCAGCGACTGCCACATCGTTTCGGGCGTTCCTTCGAACAGACGGCCGCATCCCAGAGCAAAAAGCGTATCGGCGGCGAAAAGCAGCTTGTCCTCAGGGAAATGGTAGCAGACGTGGCCGGCCGTATGTCCCGGCGTTTCGATGACCTCGACTGGGTGGCCGGCGAAGTCGAAGCGGTCGCCATGGCCCACGCTTCTGTCAATACCAGGGATCTTCGGAGACTCGTTCTTCGGACCGATGATGGTCACGCCGAAGCGTTCCTTCAGACCGATATTGCCGGCCACATGGTCGCCATGGTGATGCGTTGTGAGGATGTGCGTCAGTTGCCAGCTGCGCCGTTCGAGCGCGTCGAGGATCGGTTTTTCTTCCGGTGCGTCGATCGATGCCGTCGCGCCGCTCAGCCGATCGTGGAGGAGCACACCGTAATTGTCGGTGCGGCAGAGGAAGAGGTCGAGTTCGAGGGCGGCCATGATTGGTCCTCCGATCGGTGCCGGTTATCGGGACGGGGCGATCCCGTTCGATCGAATGTAGCGAGGCTCGCCTTGAAGTCTACCGCTTCGAGTCTAACATGTCGTCCATGCACACCGATATCGTCGATCTCCGCCAATTCTACCACTCCGAGCTCGGCCGAATGGCGGAGCAATCGGTCAGCGCGGCGCTTGCTTCAATCTGGGCACGGCTGCCTGAAGAGAGACTCCTCGGGCTTGGTTACGCCGTACCGTATCTGGAGCGCTTCCGTGCCGATACGGAGCGGACCTTCGCCTTCATGCCGGCCGGCCAGGGTGCAGTGAACTGGCCGGTCGCGGACCTTTCTTCGACGGCACTGGTTTTCGATGAAGAACTGCCATTGCCGGATTCCTCGATCGATCGCGTATTGATGGTCCATTCTCTTGAGTTTGCCGAGAGCCCGCGCGAGACGATGAAGGAGATCTGGCGTGTCCTGGCGCCCGGCGGACGCCTGATCATCGTGGTGCCGAACCGCCGCGGGGTGTGGGCGCAGATGGAGCACACGCCTTTCGGCTCGGGGCGGCCCTATTCGCGCGGACAATTGACTGCGCTTCTGCGCGAAACGAACTTCACGCCCGGCGCCACCTCGGAAGCGCTGTTCTTTCCGCCCTCGAAACGCAAGCTTGCACTTCGGCTGCGCCACGGCCTCGAACGGTTTGGTCGTTCGCTCTGGCCCGCCTTTTCGGGCGTGATCATCGTCGAGGCGCAGAAACGGCTTTATCAGGGCCTGCCCGTGGCGGCGCGTGCCTCGCGGCGCGTCTTTGTGCCGGTGCTCGCCCCGCGCGGCATACCCAGCACGCGCAGCCGACCATAGGGAAACCGACACAGCGGAGGCCGCCAGCATGCCACGGCCGCACTCGACAAACTCCACCGTCCCCGGTATTGGCTGGACCGCATTCTTCCCGTGAAAGCTGGTCCGATGAATCTTGCCCTGAAAAGCCCTGAGCCGCGTTCCGGCATTCTGGACATCGCCGCCTACGTGCCCGGCAAGGAAATAGCGCCCGGTCTTGCCAAGGTGCACAAGCTTTCGTCGAACGAAACGCCTCTCGGCGCGAGCCCGCGCGCGATCGAGGCTTTCCAGAAGGCAGCTTTCAATCTCGAACGCTACCCGGACGGTCAGGCGAATGCGTTGAAGGAAGCGATCGCTGCCGTTCATGGGCTGAATGCCGCCAATATCCTGTGCGGAAACGGGTCGGACGAACTGCTCGGTCTTCTCTGCCAGACCTATCTCGGCCCTGGCGACGAGGGGATCGTCACCCAGCATGGTTTTCTGGTCTACAGGATCCAGATCGCTGCCTCCGGCGGGACGCCCGTCACGGTCAGCGAAAGGGACGAGGGCGTCGATGTCGATGCGATCCTCGCGGCCGTCACCGAACGGACGAGGATCGTGTTCATAGCCAACCCGGGCAATCCGACCGGCACCTATGTCCCGGTGGACGCAGTCCGGCGCCTGCATGCGGCTTTGCCGGCCGGCGCTCTGCTGGTGCTCGATGCCGCCTATGCGGAATATGTCAGGCGCAACGACTATGAAGCCGGGCTTGAGCTCGTATCCTCCAACCGCAATGTCGTGATGACGCGAACCTTCTCGAAAATCTACGGCCTCGCGGGTTTGCGCATCGGCTGGATGTATGCGCCGCGCGACGTGGTGGAGGCGTTGGACCGCGTGCGCGGCCCCTTCAACCTGAATGCTCCGGCGATCGCCGCCGGCGCCGCGGCAATCCGCGATCAGGCCTTTATTGCCGAGGCGGGCGACCACAATCAAAAATGGCTGGCAATCGTCAGTCAGGCGCTGACGAAAATCGGCCTCCGCGTTACGCCGTCGGTGACGAACTTCGTGCTGATCCATTTTCCGGCAGAAGCCGGCATGTCTGCCGGCGATGCGGATTCCTATCTGACAAGCCGCGGTTTCATCTTGCGTGCCGTCGGCGCCTACGGTTTTCCCAATGCGCTGAGAATGACGATAGGCACGAAAGAAGCGAACGAGGGCGTCGTTGCGGCGCTGACTGAATTCATGGGACGGAAATGATGGCTCAGCAGTTCGAAACCATCGCTCTGATCGGCGTCGGTTTGATCGGATCGTCGATTGCGCGGGATATCCGTGAGAAGCAGCTTGCCGGTCGGGTAGTGGTTACGACCCGCAGCGAAGCGACGCTGAAGCGTGCAAGCGAATTGAGCCTCGGCGATCTTTACACGCTTTCGGCGGCCGAGGCGGTAAAGGGCGCTGACCTCGTTATCGTGTCGGTGCCTGTCGGTGCCTCCGGGGCGGTCGCTGCGGAAATCGCGGCCCATCTGAAACCGGGGGCGATCGTCACCGATGTCGGCTCGACCAAGGGCTCGGTCATCGCCCAGATGGCCCCGCATCTGCCTGAAAACGTCCATTTCGTTCCCGGCCATCCTATTGCCGGCACCGAGCACTCAGGTCCGGATGCGGGCTTTGCGGGTCTCTTTCGTGGCCGCTGGTGCATTCTGACGCCGCCCACCGGCACGAATGACGAGGCCGTCGCCAGGCTCAGGCTCTTCTGGGAAACGCTCGGCTCGATGGTGGACGAGATGGATCCCGAGCACCACGACAAGGTGCTGGCGATCGTATCGCATCTTCCGCACATCATCGCTTACAATATCGTCGGCACCGCCGACGACCTCGAGACGGTGACTGAGTCCGAGGTTATCAAATACTCGGCCTCGGGCTTTCGCGACTTCACCCGCCTCGCGGCCTCCGATCCGACTATGTGGCGCGACGTCTGCCTGCACAACAAGGAGGCGATCCTCGAAATGCTTGCCCGCTTCTCCGAAGATCTCGCCTCCCTGCAGCGCGCGATCCGCTGGGGCGACGGCGACAAGCTTTTCGATCTCTTCACCCGTACGCGGGCGATACGCCGCTCGATCATCCAGGCCGGTCAGGATACCGCTATGCCCGACTTCGGCCGGCACGCGATGGATCAGAAGTAGGCCACGGCGTTCCGCTATCTGATTGAGATGCTGACGGGTTTTGGAGCGGGATGAGGAAAGGTGCGTGCGCCTTAAGGAGAGCGGCGCCTACAGCGTCGGCAGCATCCCGATCGGTACGAAGGCGAGGAAAGCGGTGCCGTCCCTGACGTTCAGCTTCACGGTCGCCTCGTTCTTGCCGCCCGCAAGGGCCTTCAACATATTCGCGACGTTATCGATGAGGTCTGTTTCGTCGGGAGCGATCTTGACGATGTTTTCCCGCCAGGCATCGATATTTGCAAGCGTGAGGGAAAATTCTCCTGAAATCAGGCCTTGATCGTTCACCGAAAAGGGGCCGGTGAGCTTCGCCGTCATCCCCGAGCCCGCATCGAGTGTCAATTGCCGCAATTCGCCTTTGCTGCCGCGGAGCATGTGCGGTGCTACGTGGGCCGACTGAAGCCACTCGGCTTTTTCCGCGACGGTCAGATCCATTGATACATCGGCAGGTGCGGCCAGGCTGGGGCCCTCGTCGGGGCGCAGGTCGAGCCCTTCGATGCTGAGGGCTGCGTCGAGATCGCCCTCGTTCTGGCGCAGATGAAGCTCGCCATGGCTGGCGCCGAAGCCGAGGCCCGTGCCGGTCAGGGGCGCACGCGCGGTGCCTGTCAGGTTGTCATAGGCGACCGACGTGCGGTCGACGCCAGAGAAGCTTGCCGCGACGCTTGCACGGAGAAGGGTCCAGTCGGCCGAAACGGTGAAGCCGGGGGACACGCGTATTTCTGCAGGCCCGTCCAGCTCAAGCACCGCACGCCCGGGCTGGTAGACCTGCGCCGCCGAACGCAAGGCGCCGAAGGAAGCGGAAGCGCCACGGCGTGTATCATCCAGGCGAACCTTGTCGCAGAAAAGACCGAGGCGGAAGGGAAAGCCGCGCACTTCCATAGCGCCGCATTCACCGCTGAAGCCGATCGCTTGTCTTTCCGTCAGAAAAGCGGTCAGCCGCTCTCGAATCTGGTCCGCGGCGAGAAACCAGCCGGCGGAATAGAGGCCGCTCACGAGCACGATACCTGTTGCCAGCCAGAAGAATTTCCTTCCGGCAGGCGATGGCTTGGCGACGGCGGTCACGGTCATGATTATGGGTACTCCAAACTTGCCGCAGTAAGCGGCCTTTCGGGTGGCCGGTCGCCAAGCGGCGAACTAGTCTTCATCCGCGTCCATGAGTTCGGGACCGTCATGCCCCTTTTCGCGGATGACTGGATTGCAATAGAACTGCTGCATAATTTTGTCTTTCGATCGACACGATCTCGGCGATTATGCAGTAAAAATTCCGGTACGCCGCAGGAGCGCCGGCCACTAATTCGGTGACCGGTCCGGCGGCATGTTTGGATGGCAGTGGATATGGACGAATTTTGGGTCTTTGGCTACGGGTCGCTGATGTGGAATCCGGGCTTTCGCTTCGAGGAGAAGCTGACGGCGCGCGCGTTCGGTTATCGCCGCTCCCTGTGTGTGCGCTCCTGGGTTCACCGCGGCACGGAACTGCGCCCGGGGCTGGTACTCGGGCTCGATTATGGGGGCTCCTGCGTCGGAACGGCTTTCCGCGTCGAGTCCGCGCAGAAGACTGGCGTCATCGATTATCTGCGCGAACGCGAACTGGTCACCCATGTTTACAAGGAAAGAACCATGCCGGTGCTACTTTCCGACGGACGGCGCGTCCCTGCGCTGACCTACGTGATCGATCGCAGCCACGCTCAATATGCCGGCGCGCTTCGCGCAGAGGAGGCGGCTGCGGCGGTTGCCGTGGCCATCGGCAAATCCGGCCCGAACAGCGAATATGTTCTCAACACGCTCCAGCATCTCCGCGAAATGGGCATTCGTGACCACTGGCTGGAGGAGGTTGCCGCGAGGTTGGCGGCTAGCGAAGCACCGCCCGACCGAAGCCTGCACGCGGGCGGGTGATGCCCGCCTCGCTCCCGCGATCACGCTGCAAGTTCGCGCAGCCGCTGTTCGGCAGTGGGCGGCAGCGGCAGATGCGGATTGGCGTTCACCGTTTCGACGAGCAGGTCGTCGCTCGCCGCCTCCGTCACTTCCACCAGCTTCGCGAGAAAGGCGTCCGGATCCAGACCGGCCTCGATCGGCGGAAGGACCCGCACCTTGAAGTGGCCGGGGAAACGCAGGAACTTGCGGCGGGGCCAGAACAGCCCCGGATGCATTGCAACGGGAACCACCGGAACCTGGAGGTCGCGGTAGAGCCGGGCTATGCCATATTTGTATTCCGGCGGCGCGCCGGGCGGACGTCGCGTTCCTTCAGGATAGATGATCAGCTGACGACCCGTTGCCATCTCGTGCTTCGTGCGCTCCATGACCGCGGCCATCGCCTTGCCGCGCGCGGCGCGGTTCACCGGAACCATGCGCTGCTTCATAACGTACCAGCCGAACAGCGGTATCCAGGTGAGCTCCCGCTTGAGAATGAAGAAGGGATCGTCGAGCCAGGGCAGAAGCGCATAGACATCCCAGAAGGACTGATGCTTCGGCGCGAAGATGTAGGCGCCTTTGGGAATGTTATCGAGGCCTTCGACCTCGAAGGTCGTTCCGACGATCTTCGCTAGGAGCCAATGGTTGCTTCGCGCCCAGTTCTTGGGCACGAACCAGGCCGTTTTGCGCGGCACGAGGAAATAGATCGGCGTCAGCACGATCATCTGCACGACCAGGTTGGCGTAGAAGGCCAGGTTGAAGAGGATCGAACGCAGGATGATCATCAGGGCAGACTCTCGAAGCGGATATGGACGCCACGCTGCCTACACGAATATGCGCGCGAGGAAAACAGCCGTATCGGCGCATTACTGGAGGAGCGATCCTCGACCAGATGCAGGGGCCGTGTCTGCGGCGGAGCTATTCCTTGCCAAGTCTGACAGGCGAGGGCTCATTCCTCAGTCCATTGGTCCAACCGGCGCCCATAACGTCGCGGAGCGAGGAGACCGAGTATTTGACGTATTCGAGCAGAATGGCCTTGAGCACCAGCGGGTTGCGGAGCCAGTTGGTCGTCTTGAGATCCGAGTTGACGACAGGATAGGCGACGAATTCCGTTTCCGGCCTGGCGCGGCGCAGTTCGAGCAGACTGCGCGGCATATGGTAGTTATTCGTCACGACGAGAATGGTCCGGTACCCCCGGCTGCGGATCCAATGCGAGGTCTCGGTCGCATTGCCAATCGTATCGACCGCTTCACGGCCAATATCGACGCAGCATTTGAAGAGGTCGGCCGAGCTCTGGGTGTTGCGCCGGATCTGGCTTCGTGTCGTCGACGGATGCACGCCGGAAATCAACAGCCGCTCTCCGGCACCGAGTTTCAGGAGGTCGACCGCCTGGTCGATCCGCTGAAAGCCGCCTGTGAGCACGACGATCGCGTCCGCCTTCGGGGTGGGAGGTGGCTGCAGCGAGGCGACCGTATCGGCGAATTGAAGGAAGCCGGCAATGAATACGGCGAGAAAGGCGAGCAGCACGAAGAAACTGCGGCGCAGGAGTTTGCGCAGCACGCTGCGGGACTGGCGACGGCGCGCGGCCCTCTCCAGCCATTTGCCCCTCTCGGCCATTCCGCTCCCGCGTAGTTCTCCCGCCTTCATGATTCCCATCACATAGCCGCAGATTACGGCAGGGAATAGATCGTTTGCGGGTAAATCATGGCTTTCCGGCCGTTTTCAACCCTGAAAGCTGTCGGTCCGGCCGGGATCGGATCGGATGAGGTCTATTTCGTAGATCGTCCGCATGACGGTGAGGCGCGCCGTCAAGGTCGTCAGCAAGGCAATAACGACGATAATGGCGAAGATGCCGAGATAGCCTGTGTAGCCGATGGCGAAGGTGCCGAAAAGCGCCGTTGCCTGATCCGTTTCCGGGGTTGCAAGCGTCTGCGACTGCCAAAAGCTCGCCAGCGCAAAGGACAGCGCCGCGAGAAAGCCGCCTGCGCCTGCGCCTTTAAGGCTGATTCGGAGAAAGTGCTTCTGGAATTCGGCGGCGACGAAGCCCGCTTCCGCTCCCACGAAATGCAGAACCTCGACGATATGGCGGTTTCCGGACAGCGCCCCGCGCGTAGCGAAAACGACCGTCAGAACCATTGCGGAGAAGACCAGCACCAGCACCCCGGTTCCGATCATCGTGGTCGTGCTCGCCATTGCGACCAGTCGATCGACCCAGGTGCGGTGATCATCCAGGAAGGCCTGCGGGATGATTTCGGTCAGCGCGTTGCGCATTGCGGTGAAATCGGGGGGATTGTTCTCATCGATCGTGACGACGACGAGCCGCGGGACGGGCAGTTCGTTGAGGTCCAGTCCACCACCGAGCCACGGTTCCAGGAGGCGCGCCGTCGCCGCGCGGTCGATGATCGTGCCGCCAGTCGTCCCGTTGAAGGTCAAGGCCAGATCACGCGCGTCGGCAAGCGCCCTCTCCATGTCGAGGTTGTCGTCCGGCTTGATCTGAATGGTGATCTCGCGGGAGATCTGCGACTGCCAGCTTTGTGCGGTCGCGCGTACCATGCTCACGCCGCCGAGCGTCAGGCAGGCGAGAAAGGACATGATGGCGATGACGCACATGAGCGCATGGCCGGAAACATTGGCGGAAGGCACGATCGGGCCCGTCGGGCGCACGCGCATCTCGCTGCGGCGTTGCTGCTGTTGTTGCGGTGGCGGGTCAGGCTCGCGGCGAGGAGCGCGTTTCTCATTCATAGATGTCGAGCCGCCCCTGTGACAGGATCATCCGCCGGGCCTCTACCTGATCCATCAGGGACAGGTCGTGCGTGGCGATCACCACCGCTGTCCCGAGCCGGTTGAGTTCCAGGAAGAGATTGAGCAATCGCCGCGCCATTGGCGGATCGACATTGCCGGTCGGCTCGTCGGCAAGAAGGATCTCCGGCCGGTCGATCAGCGCCCGCGCGATCGCGGCACGCTGCTTCTCTCCACCGGACAGCACCGGCGGCAGTACATTGAGGCGCTCGCCGAGACCGACCCATTTAAGGAGCTCGAGCACGTCGGAGCGATAGCTCGCCTCCTCTTTGCCGCGAACCCTGAGAGGCAAGGCGACGTTCTCATAAGTCGTCAGGTGGTCGAGCAGCCGAAAATCCTGAAAAACGATGCCGACCCGGCGGCGCAGCATGGGAAACTCCTCGCGGGGAATGGAGGAGATGTTGCGGTCGAACATGCGAATGAGGCCGCGCGTCGGCTTCAGCGACAGGAAGAGGAGCCTGAGCAGTGTCGTCTTGCCGGCGCCCGACGGGCCGGTGAGGAATTGAAAGGAACGTCGCGGAATGTCGAATGTCAGGTCCCGAAGGATTTCTGGTCCCATGCCATAGCGCAATCCGACATTTTCAAAGTGAATCAATGGGACAGCCCAGTCTCTCGTCACGACCTCGCCACTATGCCGCAGGCCGGGTTATCGCAGCTCCACCGGTCTTGAAAACACGGCGTGTTTCCTGCACCGGCGTCGATTGCAGGAACATGCAGTAGGACAGCGCTCCTGCCAAGGCAAAACCGTGCATGGCACGAGATCACGATGAATTTAGGCCCGACCGGGCTGAAATCATGAACGTGATCGATTTAAAAGGTTGGAGCCCTATGCGGGCGGCAAGCCGCACACATCTTTCTCCTCCTCTATGGTTAAGCAAGTGTTACTTTCCGTCGGAAAAGCGCCCCCTTCGCCGCCGTCTTTCGAAAGCATTAACCATTTTGCTTTACGTGTCGTGAGAATTAGACGCAAAGCCTCGCTTCTTGCAAGGGGCGTCATCGAAGGCAGGCAGAAGAGTTGCGGCGGTCTTGTACGCCAGGACGTTCCTTGTACGCCAAGACGTTCGGCGCCGCGACGGGGAGCGCCCATGCAGGCATTTCGCTCAAAGCCCTCCGGTATCGACCTGATTCCACCGGAGCGCAAATCGCGTTCGGCCGCCGCTCCGAGGCGGCTGGATTGTATCGATGTAGAGTTCGAAACCGTTGCGCCGACAGCGCGGCGCAGCCCTTATCCTGTCTTCAACGACAATCGCCGTGCCGGCGGCGGGCCGGCTTACCGCACCAGGATAATTCGGGCAAAGGTGAGCATGGCAGGGCGCCTTCTGAGCGCGTGGGAGGCGCGGCTCAGCGTCATTCCCCGTCGGCGCTTTGCCGGCCTTGTCGCCGCCCTTGTACTGGCGGTTTTCGCGATGATCGCCGGGCTTGGCGGAGATGGACATGGCGAGACGGATCCTCTAGCGGTCGGAGGGGCTGCCGCCTCCGTGGAGACAAAGGCCGAGGGATGACGGCCCGGTGCCCCTATGGGGCGGAAAAAAGCCCGACATGATGGTTTCCTTTGCCGAAGGCGGTGTTTCCGAACGCTGAATGTGCTAATGCCGCCTGCTTGCATGTTTCCTCGAGGTGCAGCCGTTACGAACTACGGAAACATGCAGTAGCTGACATGCGATCACGATGATTTGAATCGACCGAACTTCGGTCGGCGTGATCCACAAGGGAAGGCCGGTGTTCTTCCTTACGAAATGGAGAAACCCGCATGCCCGTCGTCCGTGGCAAGAATATCGAAGTCCTCTACAGTGCCGAAACCATTGCAGCGCGGAACCAGGAATTGGCCGCCGATATCGTTCGCGGGCCGCACAAGGACCTTCTGGTTATCTCGATCCTCAAGGGGTCTTTCATCTTTGCGGCGGATCTGATTCGCGCCATGCACGCTGCAGGCCTTGCGCCGGAGGTCGAATTCATCACGCTTTCGAGCTACGGAACCGGGACCGAATCCAAGGGCGTCAAGATCACCAAGGATATAGACAGCGATGTGCTAGACCGGGACGTACTTCTCATCGACGACATTTTGGAGTCCGGCCGGACCTTGCGCTTCGCCAAGGAACTCCTCCTTGAGCGCGGCGCCCGCAACGTCACCATCGCGGTCCTGCTCGACAAGCGGGTGAAACGCCGCGTCGATCTCGAAGCGGATTATGTCGGCTTCGAATGCCCGGACCATTTCGTCGTCGGTTACGGCATGGATGTCGCTTATGCATTCCGGGAGCTGCCGTTCGTCGGAGTGGTGACGGGTGACGCAAAATAACCGGACCGCACACGCCTGTCGGTCTCCTTCGGGGGCGCCGTCGCCGAATGATTAAAATGCCTCCTATCGCGTTTACCGGAATCGAACGAAAAGCTGGTTGTTTGGGAGACGTATTGCGGTCGCATGAGGCGTCCGACGATATGGAGATCAAACGGAGCGTTCATGGCATCCAAGCGCCACGCCGCTCCCCGCAGCATAAATACGGGAGGCCATGATGGCGAAAATCCTGATCACCGAGGATGAAGATGCCCTGCGTTCCTTCGTCGCGCGCGCGTTGCGGCTCGACGGCCATGAAACGGTCGAAGCCGGGGACGGAGCCGATGGGCTCGCCTGCCTTCGCGATCAGCCGTTCGACCTGTTGCTGTCCGATATCCGGATGCCGGTCATGGACGGCATCGAACTCGCTCACCAGGCCGCCGCTGCATTTCCAGCATTGAAGATCCTGTTGATGACCGGCTACGCCGAACAGCGCGAGCGTGCCGACGACCTCTCCGCGAAGGTCGTCGACGTCATCGAGAAGCCGTTTTCACTACCCGATATTCGCAAGGCGGTTGCTCTGGCGCTGGCGGCCTGACGCGTTCGTAAACCGTTGATGCGCGGGGAAAGGCGGCTCCGGAAGACGCCGCCTCCTTCGCCTGAGGCGACAAGATGGCCCGCAGGCGGATGAGGATGCGCGCAAGCGCCGAAGCACGATGAGGAAGAGTTCGTGCGGTTTTCCGCCCGCACGAACTCCCTGATACCGATCACGTCATACGGTCCACCCGACCTGATACATCGTGGTCTAGACTATCACCGCATGTCGAGCAGACGCTCAAGATACTGCCGCTCCAGTTCGGGCGACAGGCTGTCCCCCAATTTGCGCCGGATCTCTTCCAGGATCTGTCGGGCGCGCTGCGTGTCGATTTCGTCCGGCACCTTCACCTGGTTGCCGAAATCGGGACCGGCGTTCTGCTGCCGGCGGCCAAGCGGGTCACGTCCGTTCTGACCATATTGCGGAATGCCTTGCCCGGGGCCTTGCCCCTGTCCCTGGGCCTGCATCTGGTTCATCATGTCCTGAGCACCCTCGCGCAGGGCCTGCAGGGCCCGGCCCTGGCTGCCGACCGCCTGCTCGCCCTGGCCCTTGCCGAGTGCGCCTGCGGCACCTTCCATCTCACGCTGCGCCTGGCCGAAGCCTTTGCCCGGCTTGATGCCCAGGTTCTCGAGTCCCTTCTGCATCTCGCCGAGTTGCTTGCCCAGCGATTCCTGCTGTTGCCTCAACTGCTTGAGAGCCTCCCTCAACTGCTCGGCGGTCATGTTGTCCATGGGGTTGGGCTGCCCGTTCGGGTCGCCCTGCTGCCCGGGCTCCTGGGGCATGTCCTGGCCGAAGAGTTCCTCGTCTTCGCCGTCGAGCGGATCGCCGCGCTGCATGCGGTCGCGCAATGCCTGGTCCAGCTTGAAGGTTTCGTCCATGAGCTGTTGCTGCCGCTGCATCAACTCGCCAAGCTTGTCCATCTGTTGCCGCATGGCGTTGTTCTGCTCGCCCATCTGCTGCTGCATCCGTCCGGCCTGGAGATTGTTCATCATCCTCTGCAACTCGGAGAGCATCTGCCGCGCCTGGTCGCGAGCGCCCGAGCGGGCCAGATTTTCGATCTGATCCATCATCTTCTGCAGATCCTGCTGGCGCAGCACGTTGTTCATTTCGGGATTAGCGGCGACGGGGGGATTTTTGGCGGCCTGCTCGGCAAGTGCGCGCATATATTCCTGCATCGCCTGGCGGAGCTCGTCCATCAACCGGGCGATTTCCTCGTCCGAAGCATTGCGCTCGAGTGCGTCCGAGAGTTTCTGCTGGGCATCGCGCAGCCGACGGTCAGCGAGCGACAGGTCGCCGTCCTCTATGCCGAGCGCGATTTCCCACAGGTGGTCGGCAGCATCGCGCAGCATGTCGTCGTTCCGGGCGAGCTGCATGCGCGTGCGTGCCGATTTCAGGAGCAGGAAGTGCGTTGGATTCGGGATCGTCTCCTCAGGATAAAGCGTCAGCGCATCGTTGAGATCAATCGCGCGCGGCAATTGGTTGGCGTCAAGTGCGAAGACCTGCCGCTGTTCGGCGACCGCAGCGGCGAGCGGTTCGAAGAACCGGCGGGCCGGCAGAACGATCTCCTGCGGCACGCTTCGCCCCTCCTGACCGGCTGCATCCCGTGCGACCAGCGTGATGCTCACGCGCTTTCCGGCAAGTGGATGCTCGCTTAGATTGCGGCTCGTGGTGGCCTTTGCTTCCCGGGCATTGCGCCGCGGCAGATCAAGCCGATATTCGGGAGGAGCGTAGAGCGGACGGGCATTCTTTGCCGGCTCCTCGAGCGGCTTGATCTCCGCCCAGGCTTGCGTGATGCCGTAGTCGTCATGGGCCAGGTAGCTGATGTCCAGCGCCGCATTGACGGTTGGGCGGGGCGCGCCGTCGAAAGCGATGTCGGGCACGGTGTCCGGCGTGATCTTGAAGGTCCAGCTCTGGCCGCCAACGGAAAGCGTTCCGTCCTTGGCGATCTTATAGATGTGATTGCGTACCCCATTTGGGGATGTTTTCGGCGTTTCAGGCTCGGACGCTTCAGGCTTAACTGCAGTCTCCGCCTTTGCGTCCGAGGGCGGGATGACGATCTCATCGTCGCCCGCCGCGGCGTATCTGACCTTTTCCTCCGTTCCTGCGCCGGTAATCCGCACCGTAAGGTCGCTGAACTGGGGTATCGTGATCTCAGCCTTTTCCTGCGGATCCCCGTCCTGTGGTTGGTTCTGCCCGGAGGTGGCCGCGTCTTGCCGCCCCGTGAGGAAGATGGGCGCACGGCCGGTATAGGCGGGCGGCGTGACCCACGCATCGATACGGATGTCGGCAGCGGCCAACTCGCGCTCCGGCAGGCGGAAGGCGTCGGAAACCAGGCCGGCGCGGTTCGAATAGGAATAGGCGAAGGCGATGCAGGCAAGCAGCACGGGAATAGCCCTCAGCGCCCACGGATCATGCCGTGCAATATCGGGCCGCGGCAGACCCGCATCGAGCTCCCGGACCATGCGCGCCATACGCGTCTGATGCTCGCGCCAGAGCGCGGCACCGAAAGCGCCTTCCGTCGCCGGAGCATCGTCCTGCACGCGGATCGCCTGATGCGGCAGACGGTTGCGTTCCTCCAGCATCCGGTCCGCCTCGGGCGTTGCGGGCCAGCGAATGCGGGTCAGCGGCAGCAGGGAGAAGAATAGCCCCACAAACAAGGCAAGGAGAAGGGCGGCGTGCAGCCAGAACGGCGCGGCCCGGAAGAGGCCGACCCAACCCGCGGAGAGGAACAGAAGCACGAGCGAAGCAGGGAGGAGCATGCGCGGCAGCAGCTCTTCCGCGAAAAGAACGAGGCGGGCGAGAAACCGCTTCGCCGCCAACATTCTGGCAAATGACGGCCGTCTTGGCGTTTCATCCTCACGGAACTGCGTCATCCGCCCTGTGTTCCTTTCAATCGCGCGGCGCCGCTACAGCGCGCCGCGGTAGAGGCTGGCTTCAGGATAACATTCTTTGTGGCGAAGGCGAGGACGACAACAAAACGTGATCGCCGCGAGGCGCCGCAGTAGCAGGCGACTCAATCGAGCCAGTCCGGCACCGAGTCGAGGCCGATCAGTTCGTCATAGTCCTTGCGCGGACGGATCACGTGGAAACGATCGCCCTTGACCAGCACCTCGGGCACCAGCAGGCGGCTGTTATACGTTCCCGCCTGAACGGCACCGTACGCTCCCGCCGAGCCGATCGCGAGAAGATCGCCCGCCCTCGGCATCGCCATTTCCCGGTCGAGGGCCAGATAGTCGCCGGTCTCGCAGACCGGACCGACGACGTCGGCTTTGATGCGCGGCGCACTGGCTGCGGAGATCCGCACCGGCCGAATCTCGTGATAGGCCTCATAGAGCGTTGGGCGGATGAGGTCGTTCATCGCACCATCCACGATGACGAAAGTCTTGTCGCCGCCGTCCTTTACATAGACCACTTCGGTCACGAGGATGCCGGCATTGCCGACGATCAGCCGGCCGGGTTCGGTGACGATCTTGCAGTCGAGACCTTTGAGCTGGTTCTTGACGACATCTGCATAGGCGTCCGGCAGCGGCGGTGGGTTGTTATCTTCCCGGTACGGAATGCCGAGGCCGCCGCCGAGATCGACATGTTCGATGACATGCCCGTCGGAACGCAGAGTATCGACCAGCTCGCGCAAAAGCTTGAAGGCGTCGTCGAAGGGCTGCAGTTCGGTGATCTGGCTGCCGATATGCATGTCGATGCCGGTCACCTCGATACCGGGAAGCGTTGCGGCGTGGGCGTAGACGCTGCGTGCCCGCTCCCAGGAAATTCCGAACTTGTTCTCCTTTTTGCCGGTCGAGATCTTCGCGTGGGTGCGAGCATCGACATCGGGATTGATACGGAAGGAAACTGGCGCCCTTTTGCCGGCGCGCACGCCCCTTTGGTTCAGAACCTCCAGTTCGGGCTCGGATTCGACGTTGAAGCAATAGATGCCGGCCTCCAGAGCGAAATCCATCTCGCGCGCCGTCTTGCCGACGCCGGAGAACATGATCCGGCTCGGCGGAATGCCCGCTGCAAGCGCGCGGCGCAGCTCACCCTCGGACACGACGTCGAGGCCGGCGCCGAGCCGGCCAAGCGTTTTCAGCACGGCCTGGTTCGAATTGGCCTTCATTGCGTAGCAGACCATCGCGTCCACATCGGCGAAGGCTTGCGAGAATACCTTGTAATGACGCTCCAGCGTGGCGGTGGAGTAACAATAGAACGGCGTCCCGACGGCACGCGCGATTTCCGTCAAAGGCACGTCTTCGGCGTAAAGAATTCCGTCGCGGTATTGAAAATGGTTCACGGTCTTTCCTCGGCTCAGAGGAGGGGGTCAAGCAGGAACGGTCGGTCCTCGACAGTCTCGTTGGGTGCGACCGTACCGGCGGGCGTTTTCGTATTGATCGGTGTGCTGGCGCCGGGCCGGTCGAGGTCGCCCTTGCGCCCGCAGCCGGCGAGAACCAGCCCGGGAATTGCCAGAAGAAGCGCTATTCGGGCGGCCTTCCTGAATATCATCGTAATTTCCCTTTGACGAAGCTGAGAGCGACGTTCTTCGGAGTTGAGGTCGTTCCTCCCACTCCGGTGCGATGTCTTATCGATTTTTCAGCGGTTTGTGCACCCTGTTTCTGCGGCACAGCTTGCTCCGAAGGAACAGGGTGCCGGCTTCGCCCCGCCTGCGGAAGGAGACGGCCGGCCGGCGATGGACGGGCCACCTGCGACGGACCCAGCGGCAGGATCAATCGCGCGCCCGCCACCAGGCGATCTGCTTGCGGACCTCGGAGGGCGCGGTACCGCCGAAACTGGTGCGGCTCGCCACGGAGGCCTCGACCGTCAGGACGCCGAAGACCTTGTCCGTGATCGCGGAATGGATCGCCTGAAGTTCGCCCAGCGGCAGGTCGGCGAGATCGCATCCCTTCTCTTCGGCAAGCGCGACCACGCGACCGGTCACATGGTGGGCGTCACGGAAAGGAAGGCCTGCCTCGCGCACCAGCCAGTCGGCGAGATCGGTCGCTGTCGAATAGCCGGAACCGGCTGCGGATTTCATCCGGTCGGCCCGCACGGTCAGGTCGCGGACCATGCCGGTCATTGCCGCGATCGCGAGCTCGAGGCTCTCGGCCGCATCGAATACCTGTTCCTTGTCTTCCTGCATATCCTTGGAATAGGCGAGCGGGAGGCCCTTCATCACCGTCAGCAGTGCGATCAGCGAGCCGTTGACGCGGCCCGTCTTGGCACGTACGAGCTCCGCCGCATCCGGATTCTTCTTCTGCGGCATGATCGAAGATCCGGTCGAAAAGGCGTCCGAGAGCCGGATGAAGCCGAATTGCGGCGTAGACCAGATGACGATTTCTTCTGCAAGCCGCGACAGGTGCGTCGCCGCGATCGCTGCGATCGCGAGAAACTCCAGCGCGAAGTCGCGGTCGGAAACCGTATCGATCGAGTTGCGCGTCGGCTCGCGGAAGCCGAGCGCCCTGGCGGTCATGTGCCGGTCGATCGGAAAGCCCGTGCCGGCGAGGGCTGCAGCGCCGATCGGGCTTTCGTCCATGTGCTCGATCGCGTGACGAACACGCGCCCGGTCGCGGCCGAACATTTCCACATAGGCCATGCAGTGATGCCCGAAGGTGACCGGCTGCGCCGTCTGCAGATGGGTGAAGCCGGGCATCACGGTTTCGGCATGCTCCTCGGCGCGGTCGAGAAAGGCGGCGATCAGAGCCGTGAGTGCCGCATCGGTTTTCTGAAGCTCTTCCTTGACCCACAGGCGAAAATCGAGCGCAACCTGATCGTTGCGCGACCGCGCCGTATGGAGGCGCCCGGCGGCAGGGCCGATCAGCGCCGCCAGCCGCGCTTCGATGTTCATGTGAATGTCCTCGAGGCGACGCGAGAACTCGAATGCGCCGGCTTCGATCTCTGACAGTATCGCGTTGAGGCCGTGAACGATCTTGTCTTTGTCCTCGGCGGAAATGATGCCTTGCTGCGCCAGCATCGTCGCATGCGCTATTGAGCCGCGGATGTCCTGGGCATAGAGCTTCTTGTCGAAGCCGATCGAGGCATTTATCTCCTCCATGATGGAAGCGGGCCCCGAGGCGAAGCGACCGCCCCACATCTGGTTGGAGGATTTCGTCTCGGAACTGCCGTCAGCCATCAGGATGCCCGCCTTGGAGAATGAAATGCCAGACCAGAAGAAACGCCCTCCAGCCCGGAAATTGTTCGCGACCGCTGCCCTTCTTGGGGTGATCGCCGGTGCGGCTGCGGTATACGTGAAGGAGACGGGGTCTGGCAATGGCGGCGACGCGCCGACGGCCGATGCGAGCTGCCCGCTTGCGGCGCAAAAGGTTGCTTCGCTCACGCCGCTGATGCGTGGTCAGGTCGCGGCGATGACTCCGGCGGCCAACGCGCGGCCGATCGGCGGCCTCGACTTCGCCGGCCCGGACGGCAAGCCGCTGACGCTCGCTGCCTTTGCAGGCAAGACCGTTCTCGTCAATCTCTGGGCGACCTGGTGCGTGCCCTGCCGTGAGGAAATGCCGGCGCTCAACGCCCTGCAACAGGCGCTCGGCGGCGATCGTTTCGAAGTGGTCGCGATCAATATCGACACCGGTGCCGACGACAAGCCGAAGGCTTTTCTCGACGAGGTCGGCGTTCAAGCACTCGGCTACTACCGCGACGCCTCGATGGGCGTTTTCAACACGCTCAAGAAGGAGGGGCTCGCCTTTGGGCTTCCCGCGACCTTGCTGCTCGACGAAAAGGGTTGCCTGATCGGCTCGATGAATGGACCTGCCGCCTGGGACAGCGACGATGCAAAGAAGCTGATCGAGGCGGCGATGGCTCCGCCCGCGGCGAGTTGAAGACGCAGGCGGGTTTTCGCCGTTGCTGAAGAAAGGTTCAGCGTGTCGGTACGGGAGCCTCGCCCCGATAGTCGTAGAAGCCGCGGCCGGACTTGCGGCCGAGCCAGCCGGCCTCGACATATTTCACGAGCAGCGGACAGGGGCGATACTTCGAATCCGCCAGGCCGTCATGGAGCACCTGCATGATCGAAAGGCAGGTGTCGAGACCGATGAAGTCGGCAAGCTGCAGCGGGCCCATCGGATGGTTGGCGCCGAGCTTCATGGCGGTGTCGATGGCATCGACGCTTCCAACGCCCTCATACAGGGTGTAGATCGCCTCGTTGATCATCGGCAGCAGGATGCGGTTGACGATAAAGGCGGGAAAATCTTCTGCGACAGTGACGGTCTTGTCGAGATGCGCGACGAATTCCTTTGCCGCCTTGAAGGTCCCTTCCTCCGTAGCGATACCCCGTACGAGCTCCACCAGCTTCATGACCGGGACCGGGTTCATGAAGTGGATGCCCATGAAGCGCTCGGGGCGGTCGGTCGCGGAGGCAAGCCGGGTGATGGACAGAGACGAGGTGTTGGTTGCCAGAATGGCATCGGGTCTCATGACCGGGCAAACCTGGCCGTAGATCTTCCGCTTGACGGTTTCGTCTTCCGTCACCGCTTCGATGACGAGATCGGCCTGGGCGAGATCGTTGATATCGCCTGAGCCCTTGATCAGGGAAAGAGCGCGCTTGCGGTCTTCGTCCGTCATCTTGCCGGACGAAACCTGCCGGGCAAGGTTGCCATTGATGGTGGCAAGCCCTGCCTCGATGCGGTCTGCAGCGATGTCGTAGAGCTGAACCTTATATCCGGCGGCAGCCGAAACATGGGCAATTCCGCAGCCCATCTGTCCTGCGCCGATAATTCCCACCGTCTTGATCATTGAAGCGAACACCCATGTTCAACAGGTTACGGCAGCGATGCTGCAGTAGATGCAAAAATACCGGGCCGGCAGGGCCGGCCCGGTACGATTGTTAATGCCATGCCGGCGCTTTTTCCAGCTTTTTCGTGCTGGCGGCCAGTTCCTCAGAGCGCCTTTTCGAGTTCCGGCAGGACGTCGAACAGGTCGGCGACCAGGCCGTAGTCGGCAACCTGGAAGATCGGCGCCTCCTCGTCCTTGTTGATGGCGACGATCACCTTGCTATCCTTCATGCCGGCGAGGTGCTGGATCGCACCGGAAATGCCGCAGGCGATGTAGAGATCGGGGGCGACCACCTTGCCGGTCTGACCGACCTGCCAATCATTCGGCGCATAGCCGGCATCGACGGCGGCGCGGGATGCGCCGACGGCGGCACCGAGCTTGTCGGCCACGGGCAGGATCACTTCCTGGAATTTTTCGGCAGAACCAAGAGCCCGGCCGCCGGAGATGATGATCTTCGCCGAGGTAAGTTCCGGCCGGTCGGAGGACGACAGCGCATCGGAAACATGGGAGGAAAGGCCCGGGTTCGCCGCTGCGGCAACCGTCTCTACCGGGGCCGCGCCGCTTTCCGGGGCAGCGGCAAAGGAAGCCGTGCGCACGGTGATCACTTTCTTCGATTCGCTCGTCTGCACCGTCTGGATGGCGTTGCCGGCATAGATCGGCCGCTTGAAGGTATCGGCGGACACGACCTCGACGATCTCCGAGACCTGAACGACATCGAGAAGGGCGGCCACGCGCGGCATGACGTTCTTGCCGACCGAGGTGGCGGCGGCGACGATCGTGTCGTAACCTCCCGCGAGTGAGACGATCAGGGCGGCCAGCGGCTCGGCGAGATTGTTGGCAAGCGAGGCGTCCTCGGCGACGAGCACCTTGGCGACGCCCGAAAGCTTGGAGGCTTGTTCGGCGATGCCTTTGACGCCCGCGCCGGCAACGAGCACGTGCACGTCGGAGCCGATCTTGGCGGCCGCCGTGAGCGCTTTCGCCGTCTGGTCGGAAAGGTGGCTGTTATCGTGGTCAGCCAGAAGCAGAATGGCCATGGTTTAGTTCTCCCTTTCCGTTCTCAGAGCACGCCGGCTTCGTTCTTGAGCTTCTCGACGAGCTCGGCAACCGTCTTCACCTTGACGCCGGCCTTGCGGCCGGACGGCTCCTCGGTCTTCAACACCTTCAGCCGCGGGCTGGTGTCAACGCCGAAATCGGCCGGGCTCTTCTTGTCGAGCGGCTTCTTCTTCGCCTTCATGATGTTCGGCAGCGAGGCATAGCGCGGTTCGTTGAGGCGCAGGTCGGTGGTGACCACCGCGGGCAGCTTCAGTTCCACCGTCTGCAGGCCGCCATCGACCTCGCGGGTGACGTTGACCTTGCCGTCGCCGATCTCGACCTTGGAGGCGAACGTGCCCTGGGCCCAGCCGAGCAGTGCCGAAAGCATCTGCCCGGTCTGGTTGGAATCGTCGTCGATCGCCTGCTTGCCGACGATGATCAGCCCAGGCTGTTCGGCCTCTGCGACACCCTTGACGATCTTGGCGACCGCGAGCGGCTCCACCTGATCCTCTGTCTCGACCAGGATCGCCCGGTCGGCGCCCATGGCAAGCGCCGTCCTCAGCGTTTCCTCCGCCTTGGCCGGGCCGATCGAGACGACGATCACTTCCGAAGCCTTGCCGGCTTCCTTCAGCCGCAGCGCTTCTTCCACCGAGATCTCGTCGAACGGGTTCATCGACATCTTCACATTGGCAAGCTCGACGCCGCTGCCGTCCGCTTTCACCCGGATCTTGACGTTGTAGTCAACGACCCGCTTCACCGTCACAAGTATTTTCATGGATTCTTTCCCTCCAAGAACGTTCGCAGGAAAATGCGCCTTAACAGGGCGGCCTGATTGTCGGTTGGCGACATCGATACGCGTTTTTGCTCCGTAGACAAGCCGTTCTTGACGCTAAATCGCGATCACCCAAGGTCAAATCGATATGACCCTGTCCGAATTTAATGACGTTTACGTACAAGTCGAAATACTCTCTGACAAGTCGAGATGAGCTCTTCGGGCATCAGCTCGGAAGATCGCGCGCAACCTGTTGAAACCCGGCAGCTATCGACCTTAGTTTGTTGCGGGTTTTCTTGGAGGCTGCGCTCCAAATCAGCTCGGGCGGCCCCAATGCGGGGCAGGCCTCGAAACTCCTGATGCCGGGGTCAGCACCTCTTCGGGCGCCTTTGTCCGGTGCTCCACTGCCCGCGGCGTAACGATCGTCCGGTCGAACAGGGGCACACCGCGGCGTCGCAAAATGACAACGAGCAGAAGACCCGCGACGATGCCGCCGACATGCGCACTCCAGGAAACGCCGCTGTCGGTATCTGCCACCAACATGAAGAACTGCTGGCCGATCCAGAAGGCGAGCGGAATGGCTGCGGGAAGGGGTAAGGGGATCCGGAAGAGCACGAGCACCCAGACCCGCACCTTCGGGTGCAGGAGAAAATAGGCGGCCACGACGCCCGATATCGCGCCGGAGGCGCCAATCAGCGGCGCTTCGGAGGCGAGGTCGAGCAGCCCGTGCGCAAATGCTCCGGCGGCAGCACACAGGAGGTAGAAGACAAGGAAACGGAAGTGCCCGAGCGCGTCCTCTACATTGTCGCCGAAAACCCAAAGGAAAAGCATGTTCATGGCAAGATGCGAAAGATCGCCATGCAGAAACGAATAGGTGAGGAAGGTGAACCCATCGGGGACGATCACCAGCGACGGGTCGAGATCGGCATAATCGAAGATGATCGCAGGAATGTAGCCGAGCCCGAGGATCGCCGCATTGGCGAATTCCTCGCTCGCCACCGGCACCGTGACGAGCCAGACGACGATGTTGGTGAGGATCAGCGCGATCGTCACATATTGCATTCTGATGTGCTTCAGCTCGTTTCTATCATGCAGCGGTATAAACATGCGGTCCCCGAGCTCGAGCTGTTGCAACGTGTCTTTGTAGGCGTATCCGATCAGATCACGATGATTTTAGACCGGGTGAACTGGAATCATGCCGGAGGAAAGAGCGCAAACTTTCGAAAGTCCATCATCTGTTCTTGCCGGGAACCCAGAGAACGTCGGCATGTCCCTTGTCATTCGTCCAGCGGGCCGCGACGAACAGGAAATCTGAAAGACGGTTGACATAGGCAACCGCCTCGGCGCTGACGACTTCGCCCTCCACGCGGGAGAGCGCGACCATTTGCCGCTCGGCGCGGCGCGCTACCGTACGGGCCACATGGAGTGCGGCGGAAGCGGCGCTGCCGGCGGGAAGCACGAACGAGCGCAACGGTTCGAGGTCGGCATTCAGCCTGTCGATCTCCTCTTCCAGGCGCGCGACCTGGGCGGCGACGATGCGCAGCGGTTCGTATTCGGGTTTTTCACCCGTGTCCGGCGTCGCGAGATCGGCTCCAAGATCGAAAAGGTCGTTCTGAACGCGCATGAGCGTTGCGTCGAGGTCAGGCATCGCATGGGTGTGCTGGCGGGCGAGTCCCACAAAGGCATTCGCCTCGTCTATGGCACCATAGGCTTCCACCCGGAGATCGCTTTTCAGGCGGCGTGGACCGGAGACGAGGCCAGTCGTGCCGTTGTCGCCGGTCCGGGTGTAGATCTTGTTCAATTTCACCATGGCGCTGTCGCTATCCCCGGGTCATTGTTCTTATGTGCGTGGTTGATCCATGACCGCCCACTTTCCTGCTAGCCCGGACGACCGCCGCCGGTTACCCAGAGCGTCAGCATGATCAGCACGATGGCGACCGCCTGGAACAGCACGCGCGCCTGCATGAGTTTGTTGGAGGTGTTGCCGCTGCCGCCCTTTGCCATGTTGAGGAGACCGCGGATGAGCACGATCGCAACCAGGCCCATGACGAGCAGGGTCAGACCGGTCAGGAAGCTGTTCATGGCGTAAGTCCTTGTAATACGGTCAGCCGAGACGACCGATGATGCGATAGAATAGCGCCGCCGGCAGGAGCTTTTTCAGGAGCGCTCCCTGTCTGGCTGGCCTTGTTACGATATAATGCGGCCTCGGGCGGCGTGCCGTCAAAGCTTGTTTCAGCGCCGCGTAGACGGCGTCCGGGCCGAGTTTTCCGGGTGCCGGCTTGCTTTCGCCGCGCAGGCGCCGCATCTGCCGCGCGTATTCCGCGCGATGGACTGAATTTTCAAGATCTATGAACCGCTCGATATAGGCGATCGCGTTGGCCGTGAATTTCGATGCGATCGGCCCCGGCTCGATCAGGCTCACCTCGATGCCGCTGCCGGCGAGTTCCATTCGCAATGTGAGCGACAGCGCTTCGAGCGCGAACTTCGAGGCGTTATAAGCGCCGCGCCATCGGTAGGGCACGATGCCGAGAATGGACGAGCACTGGACGATGCGGCCCTGTCCACGAGCGCGCATCGCCGGGATGACGCGCCGCGTCAGGTCGTGCCAGCCGATCACGTTGGTCTCGAGCTGGAGCCGCAAGGCTTCGGTCGGCAGGTCCTCGACCGCGCCGGCCTGACCATAGGCGCCATTGTTGAACAATGCATCGATCTGTCCGCCGCTCAGCGCCATCACAGCCTCGACCAGGGCGGCAATCGTCTCCGGCCTGGTATAGTCCATGATGAAGGTCTCGATGCCCTCGGCTTCGAGCGGCGGCTGATCCTCGGGCCGCCGCACCGTCGCGAAGACGCGCCAGCCGTCCCGCTTCAGCGCACGCGCGCAATAGGCTCCGATACCCGAGGAGCAACCGGTGACGATAATCGTGGGGCGATCCGGCATCCACTCGATTCCTGTAGCAATGCAAGCCCCATTTCCCATATTCATCGATGCGATACAATTGAATTGCATGGGGGTTGGCCGGACCGGAGATGGTCAAGGCCGGCCTCGAATACCACGCCGGCTGGTCCTTCCTGGAGCGGAACCGGTGGAAGAATCGGAGACGGAATGCCGGTCATACGCATCATCTGGAAGGTCGTATTCGATGCACTCTGGCATTTTAGCGAGGATGACGGCTGGGCGATGGCCAGTCATGTGGCCCTATCTTCGCTGATGGCCGTTTTTCCCTTCCTGATTTTCGGCACGGCACTCGCCAGCTTCCTGGGGGCCGATCAATTCGCCGAGACGGCAGTCCACCTGATCTTCGACACATGGCCCGAATCGATTGCCAAACCGGTCGCCGACGAGGTGGTGCGCGTCTTGACTATACCGCGCGGCAGCCTGCTTACGATCTCGGTTCTTGCCGCGGCCTATTTCGCCTCGAACGGCGTCGAAGCGTTGAGGATCGCGCTCAATCGCGCTTACAGGGTCGCCGAAAGCCGCTCCTGGTACGTGACCCGGCTTTCGAGCCTCGGCTTCGTGCTCGGTGCCGTGCTCATTCTCGCCGCTCTCAGCCTTCTGCTGGTGGCGGTGCCTCTGGCGGTGCGCAATGCGGATCAGTGGTTTCCCTGGCTGGATACGGTTATGGCGGCGGTGGACGATTGGGGGCTGACGCTGACTCTGGCCATGCTCACGGCCGGCCTGCTCGTCGCGCATTTGTGGCTGCCGTCCGGTCACCGCAACATCGTCGACGTATTGCCGGGAATTTTCCTCACGCTCGTGCTCTGGTCCGTGGGCGGTTACGCTTTCGCCTCCTATATCGCCAATTTTTCAAGCTATGCCACGACCTATGCGGGGCTCGCCTCGATCATGGTCGTGCTGGTATTTCTCTATATGCTCGGCGCGATCTTCATCATCGGCGCGGAAATCAACGCCGCCATTCTGAAATACAAGGTGAAGCTCATGGTCAGGCGCAGTTTCCAGGCCGGTCGCGGCGAGTAGATCTCTATCGGCTTATCTCATTGCTCGCCGAGAACCATCGCCCTGATATCTGCAGGCCCGTGCCCGGCAGCCCGAAAAGCGGCAATGCCGGTGTCGCGGTTGCTCTTTGACAGTTTCCGTCCGTCCGGGCCGAGGATAAGACGGTGATGGTGGTAGACCGGCTCCGGAAGCTCAAGAAGGCGCTGCAGCAGGCGATGCACGGATGTTGCGTGATAAAGATCGCGGCCGCGCACGATGTGGGTGACACCTTGCACGGCATCGTCGACCACGACCGAGAGATGATAGCTCGACGGCGCATCCGAACGCGACAGGACGACATCGCCCCAGGCGGCCGGATCGGCGATCTGGCTGTATTCACCTGACCCCCGAAAACCCTTTTCTTGCCAGCTCAGTGATCCGCCCGCACGCTTCACGGCCTCCTCCATGTCCAGCCGCCAGGCATAAGGACGGCCACTCGCCAGGATCGCCGCCTGATCATCGGGCCTGAAACCGCGCTCGCGGCCGGGATAGAGCGGCGTTCCGTCCGGATCGCGCGGCCAGGCGGAACCTTTCGCCTCCGACGCCGCGACCGCGGCCCTGATCTCCCCGCGTGTCATCGCGGACGGATAGACGAGACGCATTGCTTTGAGATGCTCGAGCGCCGAGGCATAGAGATCGAGATGGTCGGACTGGCGCCGCACCGGTTCCTCCCATTCGAGCTCGAGCCAGGCGAGATCGTCGAGGATCGCGGCCTCCAACTCCGGCCGGCAACGAGTCCTGTCGATGTCCTCGATCCTCAGCAGAAACCGGCCGCCCGAGGCAGCCGCAATGTCGTGATTGATGATCGCGGAAAGGGCGTGGCCGAGATGCAGGAAACCGTTCGGGCTCGGCGCAAAGCGAAAAACCGGTTGCTCTGGTCGTGAAATCGGCATCGTTTTGCTTTGCCATGGAAGCGATATAAATATCACTTTTTTTTTTGGAGGACGCATGCGAATCATCCGGACGCACGAGGACATAGAGGCCGGAATCGCCGGTCTGGTGCTGCTCGATGCCCGGCTCGAACATGTCGTCGGGAAGGCGGGGCCGGTGCCGTTGAGGCGCACCGACCCCGGTTACCGGGGACTTGCCAACATAATCGTGTCGCAGATGGTCTCGAAAGCGAGTGCGGCGGCGATCTGGAAGCGGATGGAGTCCTTGCTTGGGGAGATCACTGCAGACGCGGTGCTTGCGCTCGACGATGACGATTGCCGGCGCTTGGGCCTGTCCCGTGCCAAGGCCGATACGCTCAGGCGCACCGCGGCCGCCGCGGTAGCCGGCGAAATCGACCTGCATGCCATCTGCGACGTCCGAGCGCCCGCGGCGATCCACGAATTGACTGCGATAAAGGGCATCGGCCGGTGGACTGCCGAAGTCTATCTGCTTTTCTGCGCCGGTCATCCGGACGTCTTCCCCGCCGGCGACGTCGCCCTGCAGAATGCCATCGGCCACGCGCTGGGGTTCGAACTGCGCCCCACGGCAAGCGAGGTCGATTCGCTCGCTGCCGCATGGTCGCCGTGGCGCAGCGTCGCCGCGCGGCTTTTTTGGGCCTATTATGCGCAGGAAATGCGCCGCGATGCGCTCCCCGTGGTGCCCTGAAGAAAAAAGGCGGATGCTTTACTCCCTTTTCTTTGTGGCTTCACAATCCTGTCGCAACGCGCCTAATATAGAAGATGCAGATGCCGAATCGCTCAGGAGAACACGCTTGACGATTGCAGTCTCACCTCAGGCCCTGCCGGCGCTCGTGCTGAACGCCGACTACAGGCCGCTGAGTTATTATCCCTTGTCGCTCTGGTCCTGGCAGGACGCGATCAAGGCGGTCTTTCTCGACCGTGTGACGATCCTTGCCGAATACGAACACTCCGTTTCTTCGCCGAGTTTTTCGATGCGGCTGCCGAGCGTCGTCTGTCTCAAGAGCTATGTCCAGCCTTCGCGCCACCCGGCCTTTACCCGGTTCAACGTTTTCCTGCGCGACAAATTCGAGTGCCAGTATTGCGGGTCGCCCGATGACCTGACTTTCGACCACGTCATCCCGCGGGCTCATGGCGGTCAGACGACATGGCAAAACGTCGTTGCCGCCTGCTCTCCCTGCAATCTGCGCAAGGGGAGCAAACTGCCCAAGCAGGCGGGCATGTTCCCGCATCAGAAGCCCTATCACCCGACGGTGCAGGATCTGCACAACAACGGACGGCTTTTTCCGCCGAACCATCTGCATGACAGCTGGATGGATTATCTCTACTGGGATGTCGAGCTGCAGCCGTAAAGCCGCGGCATCTTAGATCACGATGTCAGGCCCGGCGCGCTCCGCTTAGCGCAATCGCCGCAAGCACCAGGCTCGCGACAACGTTCCAGCCTGCAAAAGAAAGCCCAAACACGCGCAAGGCAGCATCGGTGCAGGAAGGTGCATGCTTGGCGTCGAGATCGCCCAGCAGATCGCCGACATCGGAGGAAACGCCCTGGGCCGTGGTGGCGCAGGTCGAGGGGCCCTCCCAGAAATGCCACTCGGCGCCGGCGTGATAGACACCGAGACCGGCGCCTATCAGCATCAGGATGCCGATAATGAGAAGCAGCGTGCGGGTGGTCCAGGAGGGCAGCTTCAGGGCGCTTGTGAGGACGGCGGCAACGCCGAGCGGTATGCCGTAGTAGTAAGGATCGCGCTGGAGTAGGCAGAGCGCGCAGGGGATGTAGCCGCCGAAATGCTCGAAGCCGAGCGCAATTCCGACGGTCGCGGCCATGCCGATGGTGACGAGCAAGGCGAAAAGAAATTGCCGGCGCTGTACGAGCGGAGCTTCAACCATGCACACCTCTCGGCGCCCTGGGCGGCGACCCGTCGCCCCGGCGCCCGTTAAATCGAACGCCGCCTTCTTAGGCAGGATCGCTGCCGCTGTAAATCGGCTCGCCTGTTCAGCCGCCTGCACGCTTTTGTGATCGGTGCGGAGCAGGGCGGCAAGCGATGCCGTCCGTGCCGCATAGGATCAAACTCACGCGATTGACGAAAATCGAAACTTCCCGGTTGACCGGCGCGAAAACGATCGTGTAAATCCCGAACGCTGATATCACGCAAGCCTCAAGCCCCATTGGCGGAATTGGTAGACGCGCTCGACTCAAAATCGAGTTCCGAAAGGAGTGCTGGTTCGACTCCGGCATGGGGCACCATTCTATTTTTTGACATTTGCAGGTCTCCCAACATCTTGGAGCGGGACGTAACTTGGCCTTGACGGCCATTGCCGCTTCGAGATCGCGAATGCGCTTCTCGGTAATCATTCGTCGGGGGATTGCGCCTATCGGTCCGTGCAACTCGGTATCCAGATTAGATACACATTGTGTATCTAATCGAGGTCGTGTGGACGGATTTGAGCAAGATGAAGCCGGCGGTGAGGGCGATCGAGGATTGCAAAGTCGCTTCGTCTTCTCGCAGCGTAGGGCGACGCGCTCGAAGCGCTTGAGCTTTCCGAGGGCTTGCTCGATGCGGGCAGACCCTTGTAGAGCGTCTTGCGGAAGAAGCCGGGCTTTCGTTGGCCTTGGCGGGAATGGCGCTGTGTCCGGTCGTTTCTCCATCGTCACGAAGGCCATATCGCCTGTATTTCGGCCTCCTTATGGGCCGGTAGGCTGCCGCCGGCGACAATTGCCGACATCTGATCTCCGGACATGCGGTGCTTCATCGCTTCGCGTGGCGAAACTCGGCCATACTGCTGAAGCTTCAGCGACTCTTGCCGTGCATCCACCCCATTGAACTCGCACGTGCGAAGATGTTAGCTGCGTTGCAGCAAATTCAGCTGCGGCGGGCCCATGCTACCGAAGATCGAAGACTACGACCAACTCCTTCGCGAATTTCGCTGGCGGATTCCGGAGACGTTCAACATCGGCGTGGCGGTCAGCGACGCCTGGGCGGCCCGCGATCCGGACCGGGTCTGCCTGCAGCATTTCAGCCCGGATGGAGCGCATGCTGCGCTTACCTATGGTGCGTTCGCAGCGCGCTCGTCCGCCTTTGCCGGCGGCCTTGCCGCGCACGGCGTGAGCCCCGGCGATCGCGTTGCTATCCTCTTGCCGCAGGGCTTTGAGGCGGCGATCGCCCATGCGGCTATTTACAAGATGGGCGCCGTCGCGCTGCCGCTGGCACTGCTCTTCGGCGTCGAGGCGCTTGCTTATCGCCTCAAGGATGCGGGCGCAGCAGCGATCATCACCAATCGCTTCGGCTATGAACGGCTTGTAGCTAGCCGCGACGAACTGCCGGAACTGCGACTGGTCGTGCTTGCAGAAGGGGGCGATGAGCCCGGCACCGTTCCTTTTCGTGCACTGGCAAACGGCGTGAGCCGCTTCGAGGCCGCCGTGACGAAGCCAGACGATCCGGCGCTGATGATCTACACCTCGGGGACGACCGGGCCACCCAAAGGTGCGCTGCACGGGCATCGCGTGCTGCTCGGTCATCTCCCCGGCTTCCAGTTGCATCATCACTTCCTGCCGCAATCTGGCGACCGGATGTGGACCCCCGCCGATTGGGCCTGGGCAGGCGGTCTCCTGAACGCTCTCCTGCCGTCGCTCTTCTTCGGCGTGCCCGTGGTTTCCTCGCTGGCGCAGAAGTTCGATGCGCATATGGCGTTCCGGATCATGGAAGAGATGGACATCCGCAATGCCTTCATACCGCCGACTGCGCTCAGGCTGCTCAAATCCGTCGAGCGGCCGCGCCAGCGCTACGCGCTGAAGCTCCGCACCCTGGGTTCGGCGGGGGAAGCGCTCGGGCGCGAGACCTTCGAATGGGCCAAGCGGGAGCTCGGTATCGAGGTGAGCGAATTCTACGGCCAGACGGAATGCAATATCGTAATCTCGTCCGCGACCGGCCTCGGTGTCGTGAAGCCCGGCTCCATGGGAAAGGCGGCACCTGGTCATCAGGTCGCGATAATTGACGGCCAGGGGCGAGTGCTGCCTGCCGGTGCGGTCGGGCAGGTGGCGGTCAGGCGGCCCGATCCCGTGATGTTTCTCGGCTATTGGGGCAATGAACAGGCGACGAAGGCCAAGTTCATCGGGGACTGGATGACCACCGGCGACCAAGGCGTGATGGACGAGGAGGGCTATTTCACCTTCTTCGGACGCGACGATGACGTCATCACCTCATCCGGCTACCGCATCGGCCCTGGTGAGATCGAGGACTGTCTGGCCGGGCACCCGCATGTTCAGCTCGCCGCCGCCGTCGGCAAACCGGACCCGATCCGGACCGAGATCGTCAAGGCCTTCGTGGTGCTGAAACCAGGTGTAGCTGCCGGAGAAGAGACCGCTGCCGGGATTCGCGAATGGGTCAAGAACCGGCTGTCGATGCACGAATACCCGCGCGAGATCGCTTTCGTCGACAGCCTGCCCATGACCACGTCGGGCAAGGTGATCCGCCGGCTTTTGCGGCAGAAGGCGGCGGCAGAGGCGCGCCCGTCTCACGGCTGATGATAAGCTGGGAGATCAGCGACCTGCCAGCGCCCGGATCTTCTCGCGCAGCAGCCGAGCCATATTGCGGGTGTTGCGATAGAGGTGAAGCTGTGCTGCGACCTGGCGCACGTCGCGGTCGCGGTTCTGCCCGAGCCCGATCACAAGTGTGCCCATCTCCTCACGCTCCTGCCACAGGCGGCTCATCACCGGATGATCGGGCACCGCGCAGGAATCGGAGCGGATGATGTTGGCATCGTCGAGATGCCACTCCGTCAACTCGGCGACGAGCAGCTTGCCGGGAGAATATTTGGCGTAACGCTCGTCATAGGCCGTCTTCCAGGTATAGGCTTCGCCCGCCATTATCAGGACGATGATGGTCGCGATCGCCTTGCCGTTCAGGTCGAGTGTGTGAATGCGGACGCTATCCGCCTCTGCGAGGTTGGTTATAGCCTCTCTTGCGAAGGCGGCGCGAAAGCGGTCCATGATCATGGCACTGCGTTCGCGGCCTTTCCAACCGGATGCTTCGAGGACCAGAAACTCCTCCATGCGCAGGCGGATATCATCGGGCCGACGCGCAACACTGTAAGTCAGCGATCCCTGCTTTGCGAGATTGTTCCACTGCCGCCTCAGCTCCCTGAGGCGCTGCGGGCCGATTGCCTCGCTCAGATAGGTAGGGCCGTCCAGCAGGCTTTCGAGCATCGGCCGCCTGAAGGTGTCGGTCACCGTCAGCGGCAGGTTTTCGCCGATCGCGACGGCACGCGCAAGCTGGGCGAATTTTCCGTTCAACCTGATGTCGGGGAGCACGAGCACTGGCGGGAGGCCGGCTGAGGGTGTAGCCAGCGCGGCATAGAGATTGCTGATCGTTTCGGCTGCGTCCTCGGCGTCGAGAAGGGGCGTTCCCAGCGGCCCGAAAGGATTGGACCAGGCGCGGATGATGGATGCGCCGATCGCGAAGCCGGGCTTCTCTATGGAGAAAGGCATAAGGAACCGGATGCGGCTACTCTGCTCGCTCTGGTCGCGGATCACCGCGAGCCGAACCACCCGATCTTCCAGGCGCGGCATGGCCGGCGCGAGAAAGCGGCCGGTGAAGAAGACGTTCTGCTCGATGGCCCGATTGGAAAGGAAGTCGAGCTCCCGTTGCAGCTCGTATCCGGCCCTCGCGGGATAGACCGCGAGATGCCGTCCGGGCCTTCCGATCATCAGCGTCCGCTCGGACTGCAACCCGTCGAGACCAGAATGCGCAAGGCCGCCAAGCAGGCGGTCCGCGCTGCCATTCGCGTCTGCGGGAAGATGGACATTGCCGATCATGGCTCAATCGCCTCGTTCTCGTTGTTGTTCATGCCCGCCGCGGCGGCAACGGCCAGCAGGGAGAAGCCGAAGATGCGCCTGACGGCGAAATGCAGGATGGCTGCCTCCACGAACATCGCGCCTGCAGTCGCGGCGGCTGCGCCCGTCAGGCCGAAGGCCGGAATGAGCGTCAGGTTCAAGGCGATGTTTGCCCCGAGCGCGGCGGCATAAAGGACGGCGCAAAGCTTTTGCCGCCCTGCCATCGTGAGCAGTGTTTCGGCGGGTCCGACGAAGGCCTTGGCAAGAATTCCCGTCAGCAGAATGGCCATCAAGGGCGCACCCGATGTAAAGGCCGGGCCGAACAGGGAAAGCAGCATGTTGCCTGCTGCCAGCACGCAGCCGCCGATGACAAGCGAAGGCCAGAAGCACCAGCGCGCGCTTTCCACGGCGATTTCCGCCAACTGCCGGCCGTCGCCGGCAGCCATGGCCGCGGCAAACCGCGGACCTGCCGCTGCCTTGACAGCGAACATGACGAAATGAACGAGTGCCATTGTCTTGGCCGCCGCGAAATAGACCGCCACATCGTCCGGCTTCAGGTAGAGACCCACGATGACGACGTCGGAATTGGTCAGCAGGAAACCGAAACCGTCGACCAGAAAGATCGGAACGGAAACGCGCAGCCACCGCCCTAGCTCGATCTTCATCGGTCCGCGCGTGTAGTGCCGATGGAGTCGCCATGCCATCGCAAGAAACTGTCCGAACGTGGTGACATAGGTCGCCGCCAGTGCAGCGCCCATGGCCGTCGTCGCATCACGGGGGAGCCCGGCCCGGACCGCGATGATCATGAAACCGAGAATCAGCATCGGACGTACGAGATAGGTCGGGCTCATCGCCGCGACCGGCCAGCTATGCGCCCGTGCGGTGCCGTCCAGGACGTCGCCGAGCGCGATCATCGGCAGGGTGAACAGGCCGATATAGAGCGGGATCACATAGTAGCTTTCGATAGCTGACCCGAAGGCCCAGAGGCCGGTCATCCCGGCAGCGGCGAGCATGGTTGCCGAAATCATCGCGAAGACGCGTGCCGTGGTCGTCAGGCCGCGGATGTTCGCAAGTGCTGCGGTCGTATGATATTCCGGCAGGAAGCGGATCACGGTCGCATGGAAGCCGAGGCAGGACAGGTTCCCGAAGAGGACGACCAGTACCCAGACGAAAATGAAGATGCCGTATTCGAATTCGCCGACGAACCGCGCCAGAACAATTTGTGAAAGGAAAGCGATTGCCGCGCTGACGACACGGATCAGAAAGGCGATGAGCGCAACGCGCTGGGCGCTGCGCCTCTGATCGGCACCCGCAAGAAGCGGCGTGAGCCCCCGCGCAACAAGAGAAAGGCGATATCTCAGCGCCGGCGGCAGCATTCGTCCGGCCGATTGACATACCGCCATGAACACGAGCACACCCTGACATTACGCAATACAGGGCTTCACTTCTGCCAGATCAGCGTTAACAAAGGGTTCAGCACCCTCGTTTAGCGGGTGAGGAAGCCGGGCTTTTGCCGACTTCCTCTACAATCATATCTGCGGCTGCCTTCCGGAATGCAGCTGCCGGCGCGCGATCAGCACGATACCGGCCATGCTCGAGGCATAGGCCGCAAGCGGCCATGCGGTGTCGCCGGGCAGTGCGATCACGAGCAGTGTCCCCGCCGTCGCGACGATGAGGCTTTGGAGGCAGAAATAGACTGCGACCGCCGAACCCGCCATGTCTCCAAAATCCTTGAGAGCGCCGTTCGCGGTTACCGACACCGTGAAGACGATGCCGACGGCCATGACCCACATGGGCGCGATGAAGACCCAGGACGAAGGGGTGCCGAGGCCTTGCCCGGCAGCCAGGAGTGCCGCCCCGAGGAGCAACATGCACATGCCCCGCAGGAGGCTGCCCGAAGTTCCCCATCGGAAGACAAACTGCTTGGCAAAGCGCGCCGTGAAGATCATGACGGCCGCGACGGTGGCAAAGGCGAGGCTGAACTGAAGCTCCGAATATCCTGCCTTGCCGATCAGCACGCGCGGTGAGGTGGAAAAGAACACGAAGAAGGTGCCCATGGCGGCGCTGAAGCCGAGAGTATAGGTCCAGAAGGCGAGGCTGCGGAGAAGCGGCCCGAATGCGTGCCGCGACGGCGCGGGCGCCGAAGGGCGAGATTCATGCCACCGGGGCAAGGCCTGCAGCAGCGCGATTACGGCAAATGCGCCCAGTGTCACGAAGATCGAGCGCCATCCGAACCTCTCCGCCAGCGCGGCACCGGCGATCGGCCCCAGAGCCGGCACGAATGCCAGGATGGAACTGAACAGGCTGTAGATGACCACGCTTTCAGGGCGATTGCCATATACATCCCGAATAGTCGAGAAGGTGGCCACCAGGGCCGCAGATGCGCCAATCGCCTGCAGGAAGCGGAAGGCGACGAAAGGAATGGCGCTGGATGATGCCGCAAGGCAGAACGAAGCCGCGGCGAAAAGCATCGCTCCGCCGATGAGCACGGGCCGTCGTCCGATGCGATCGGAGAGAGGCCCGAAGACGATCTGGCCGAGGCCGAGCATGACCACATAGAGGCTCAGCGTGAGCTGCACCACGGCGGGGCTGGTCCCGAGAATGCCCGGCATCGCCGGAACGATGGGGAGATAGATATCCATGGCCAGGGAGGCGAGGATATCGAAGGGCGCCATCAGCAGCAGCGCTGCCGGCAGCGAATAGCGCCAGACATGTGGCTTTGAAGACATGGAAAGACTTCCGCTCAAATGAGGAACATTCGGCGGCGGTCGGCCTATCAGGATCAGGGTCGGATCGACAGACGCCGCAACAACAGGAAATGCGTTGTTGCGGCTTATTTGTCTGAAGACTTTTCAGCTCCCATGGCTACGGCTCCATGCATTCGGACTTGGGCATACGGGGCTCGCGATCAAGCCTCGTATACGCCGTGGCAATGCTTGTACTTCTTGCCGGAGCCGCAGGGGCAGGCTTCGTTGCGCGAGACCTTGCCCCAGGTCGACGGGTCGGCCGGGTCGCGGGTCGTGGGGGCGACCGCCAGCAAAGTGTCGCCTGCGGGCGCAAAGTCGTCCTCGCCCGTCAAGGGATCGATGTGGTGCGCCTGCATCGGCGGCAGGGGCTGAGGCTCCTCGGGAGCTTCGCGAACCAGCTCGACGCGCATCAGCTGTGCCGTCACTGCCTGGCGCAGATTGCCGAGGAGCGCCTGGAACAGCTCGAAAGCCTCGGACTTGTATTCCTGCAACGGGTCACGCTGGGCGTATCCGCGGAAGCCTATCACCGATCTCAGATGGTCGAGGTTTACGATGTGCTCGCGCCAGAGATGGTCGAGCGTCTGAAGAATGACCGAACGCTCAACATATTGCATGACCTCGGGACCGAAACGCTCGGCGCGATCGGCCGCCGCTTGGTCCGCAGCGGCGGTGATGCGCTCGCGGATATCATCCTCGGCGATGCCTTCTTCGGCAACCCATTCGACGATTGGCAGGTCGAGATTGAGATATTGCTGGACGTCGGCCTTCAGTCCCTCCGCATCCCATTTCTCGGCATAGGCACGCTCCGGAATCCGCTTCGCGACCACTTCCTCGATCACTTCGTTGCGCATGTCGGTCACCGTATCGGTGACGCTCTCCGCATCCATCAGTTCGATGCGCTGCTCGAAGATGACCTTGCGTTGGTCGTTGAGCACGTCGTCGTATTTCAGGAGGTTCTTGCGGATGTCGAAGTTGCGCGCCTCGACCTTCTTCTGGGCGCGTTCGAGCGCCTTGTTGATCCAGGGGTGAACGATCGCCTCGCCTTCCTTCAGGCCGAGCTTCTGCAGCATGCCGTCCATACGGTCGGAGCCGAAGATGCGCATCAGATCGTCCTGAAGGGACAGGTAGAATTTGGAGCGGCCCGGGTCTCCCTGACGGCCGGAGCGGCCGCGCAACTGGTTGTCGATGCGTCGGCTTTCGTGCCGTTCTGTGGCAAGAACGTAAAGCCCCCCCGCGGCGAGAGCCTTTTCCTTGAGCACTTGAACCTCTTCGCGGATCACCTTTTCGCGTGATTCGCGCTCGGCACCGGGTTCGACGTCGCTCAGTTCCTGCTGAATGCGCATGTCGGGGTTGCCGCCAAGCTGGATGTCGGTACCGCGGCCGGCCATATTGGTGGCGATCGTAATGGCGCCCGGAACGCCGGCCTGCGCGACGATAAAGGCTTCCTGCTCGTGATATCGGGCGTTCAGCACCTGAAACTTCGAAAACCCGTCCTTCTTCAGCATTTCGGCGAGAAGCTCTGACTTCTCGATGGAGGTTGTGCCGACGAGCATCGGTTGACCGCGCTCATGCGCGGATTTGATCTCTTCGATAATCGCCTTGAATTTTTCGCCGACGGTACGATAGACCTCGTCGTCCTCGTCGATGCGCTTGATCGGCAGGTTGGTCGGCACCTCGAGCACTTCGAGGCCGTAGATGTTGCCGAATTCCTCCGCTTCCGTCGCCGCAGTACCGGTCATCCCGGCCAGCTTGTCGTACATGCGGAAATAGTTCTGGAAGGTGATCGAGGCGAGTGTCTGGTTCTCGGGCTGGATCTGCACCTTCTCCTTGGCTTCGAGTGCCTGGTGCTGCCCTTCGGAGTAGCGGCGGCCCGGCATCATGCGACCGGTAAACTCGTCGATGATGACGATCTCGCCGTTTCGCACGATATAGTCCTTGTCGCGCGTGAACAGTTTGTGGGCCTTGAGCGCGTTGTTGACGTGGTGAACGATCGCCACGTTCTCGATGTCGTAGAGCGACTCGCCTTTCAACAGGCCCGCCTCACGCAGCATGTTTTCGAGTTTCTCGGTGCCGTCCTCCGAGAAGTTGGCCGAGCGCTGCTTTTCGTCGATCTCGTAGTCTTCCGGAGACAGGCGCGGAATGAACTCGTTGATGGTGTTGTAGAGGTCGGAACGGTCGTCAAGCGGCCCGGAGATGATGAGAGGCGTGCGTGCTTCGTCCACCAGAATCGAGTCCACTTCGTCGACGATCGCGAAGAAGTGGCCGCGCTGCACCATCTGGGAGCGTTCGTACTTCATGTTGTCGCGCAGATAATCGAAGCCGAGCTCGTTGTTCGTCGCATAGGTGACGTCGCAGGCATAGGCGTCGCGGCGCTGCTCGTCGGAGAGGCCGTGGACGATAACGCCTGTGGACATGCCGAGGAAGCCGTAGATGCGGCCCATCATGCCGGCGTCGCGCTGGGCGAGGTAATCGTTGACGGTGACCACGTGCACACCCTTGCCGGCGAGCGCGTTGAGATAGACGGGAAGGGTGGCGACGAGCGTCTTGCCTTCGCCGGTCTTCATTTCCGCGATGGCGCGCTCGTGCAGGATCATGCCGCCAATCAGCTGGACGTCGAAGGGGCGCAGCCCGAGGACGCGGCGCGCAGCCTCGCGCACGACTGCAAAGGCCGGCACGAGAATGTCGTCCAATGACTTTCCGTCGGCGATTTCACGACGAAATTCCGCCGTCTTCGCCGCAAGGGCCTCGTCGCTCAGGGCCTTCATTTCGGCTTCGAGAGCATTGATGGCGTCCACCCGGCCCTTGTAGCCGCGAACGCGGCGATCGTTGGCCGAACCAAACAACTTGCGGGCAAAGCCGCCGAGACTGACCATGCGAATGGTCCTTTCCTTATTTGTCGCCTTGGCTTTCGGGCGCGCGGTCGAAAAACCGCGTCACGCCGCGAAACGCCCGGAAACTGTTCTGGACGCGAGGTTGCGTGACAGATAAGAGGGGGGTCGGATTATGTCAACGCACTTGCACGGCCGGACGGCTGCAGAACCGCCACATTCTGGTTGTTGTGCAGCACTCGCAGGGCCGGCGCCAATCGCGCTGGCGGCCAATGGTGAAAGGTTAGGAAAATGCTCAGATACAAGACCCTTGCGGCCGCGGCCCTGGTCGCGATGATTGCAGCGGGCGTCGCCCGCGCCGAAGGGACCGACCCGGTCATTGCGAAAGTCGGGGACCAGGAAATCCGCCAGTCGGAACTTGATCTCGCAGTCACGAGCCTCGATCCGCAACTTCAGCGGATGCCCGACGAGCAGAAGCGCGCCGCAGCGCTTTCGGCCGTTATCGACGTCAAGCTGCTTTTGAAGGACGCCGAAAAGGAAGGCCTTCAGAACGACGAGACGTTCAAGCAGCGCATTGCCTTCCTGACGGAACGGGAATTGCACAACGCCTATTTCAAAAAGCATGTGATCGATGCCGTGACGCCTGAAGAAGTGAAGGCGCGCTATGACAAGGAAATTGCAGCCATTCCTCCGCAGGAAGAGGTGAAGGCCCGGCATATCCTCGTCAAGACGGAGGACGAGGCGAAGGCGGTGATCAAGGAACTGGACGCCGGCAAGAACTTTGCGGAGCTTGCCAAGGCGAAGTCCACCGATCCGAACAAGGACGAGGGCGGCGACCTCGGATATTTCACCAAGGGCCGCATGGTGCCGGAATTCGAAACGGCCGCTTTCGCTCTGGAAAAGGGCGCCTACACGAAGACACCGGTCAAGACGCAGTTCGGCTTCCACGTCATCCTCGTCGAGGACAAGCGTCCCCAGGCGCCGCCGACGCTGGAGCAGGTCGAGCCCCAGGTTCGCCAGCTCGTCATGCGCGACAGGTATCTCGAGCTTCTGAATTCAGCGAAGGAGAGCACTGCAGTCGAAATCTCCGACCCGGCTCTCAAGAAGGCCTATGACGAGGCCGGCAAACCGCAGGAAAGCAAGTAAGCACCGAAGGCCGGGCGGGGCTGTCCCTTCGGGGCGCGTACGGCCCGAGCGGGGTTGAAGGTCTGCTCGCATTTGCTCCGCTCGCCTTTAAAAGACCAGGATGCCCGACGGCTGAACGCCGTTCGGGCATTTCGCGCAACATTCGAGACTTCTGAAAAACAGGTTTGATTCAATGTCCGGTTCCGTCTCTCCGCTTGCTCCGAAGACCTTCGCCGAAATGCCTGCCCTGCGCGGCGTACGCATGGCAACCGCTGCCGCAGGGATCAAGTACAAGAACCGTACGGACGTATTGATGATGCTCTTCGACCGGCCGGCATCCGTCGCCGGCGTGTTCACGCGGTCGAAGTGCCCCTCCGCACCGGTCGACCACTGCCGCCAGAATTTGCCGGGCGGCGTTGCGCGCGCCGTCGTCGTCAATTCGGGCAATGCCAACGCATTCACCGGCAAGAAGGGCAGGGAGGCCACCAAGCTGACCGCCGAGGCCGCGGCCAGGGCGGTCGGCTGCAGCGAGGCGGAGGTATTTCTGGCGTCGACGGGCGTTATCGGCGAGCCGCTCGACGCCACCAAGTTCGCCGGTGTCCTCGATAAGCTTGCCGCGTCGGCCACCGAAGACCTGTGGTTCGAAGCGGCCAAAGCGATCATGACGACCGATACCTATCCCAAGGTCGCCACCCGCAGCGCCGACATCGGCGGCATCAGTGTCGTGCTCAACGGGATTGCCAAAGGCGCCGGGATGATCGCGCCCGACATGGCGACCATGCTGTCCTTCGTCGTCACCGACGCCGATATCGCTCCGGCGGCGCTTCAGGCGCTGCTTTCGGCCGGAGTCGGACCGACCTTCAATTCGGTGACTGTCGACAGCGACACATCCACCTCGGACACGCTGATGCTGTTTGCAACCGGTGCGGCGGCAGACGATGGCCAGGTAAGGGTAGAAGATGCGGCCGACGCGCGTCTCGACGCCTTCCGCATCGCGCTCAACGATCTGCTGCGCGATCTCGCGCTGCAGGTGGTGCGCGACGGCGAGGGGGCACGCAAGATGGTCGAGGTGACCGTCGAGGGCGCAGAGAACGATTCCGCTGCGAAACGCATTGCCCTTTCGATAGCCAATTCGCCGCTCGTCAAAACGGCGGTTGCCGGCGAGGATGCCAATTGGGGCCGCGTCGTCATGGCGGTCGGCAAGTCCGGCGAAATGGCCGAGCGTGACCGGCTGGCGATCTGGTTCGGCGATATCCGCGTAGCGGTCGAGGGCGAGCGCGATCCGGCCTATTCCGAAGCGGCCGCGAGTGCGGTGATGCAGGGCGAGACCATTCCGATCCGTGTCGATATCGGTATCGGCTCGGGCCGTGCCACGGTCTACACCTGCGATCTGACCAAGGAATATGTGGAAATCAACGGCGACTACAGAAGCTGAGCCGGTCGGGAAGATGAGATCGGAACGTGGCTGGAGAGCTGCGGACGCTTTCCCGACGGCACGGCAGTCAAGGCTACGAACATGACATCTGATGACAGAGAGCCGCCCGGCGACGGGGCGGGGAGCGGAGAAGCGGCAACGGTTGATCTGCCGAGCGTGCGGCGGCTGGAGGCGGTGGGTTTTCGTGCCTGGCCTGCATTATCGGTACGATATGACGGCAGTTGGCTTATTCGCTTGACGCCAGGACACCCTTCCAAGCGCCTGAATTCCGTCAATCCGCTCGATCCGTCCGACTATCGGGACATCGCCATCCGGCTGGAGAAGGCGCGCAGGCTTTTCGCCGAATCCGGCCGTGCGCTCACAGTCCGCCAGACGCCGCTCACGCCGCCGAAGATGATCGATCATATGGATGCCGAAGGCTGGACGTCGTTCGCTCACAGCCTGGTGCTGGCGCTCGATCTGGCGGAGCGCGATTTCAGCGAAGGCATCGATCATCTGCCGATCAAGGATGTGGGCCGTTTCGTGGATGCTCGCATCCTGATCGGCAGGGATCCTGCGGAAACAAAGCCCGCGCTGACCGGGATCATCGACGCCATCAAGCCGGAATGCGGCATGTTCCTGTTCGAGGACCGAAAGATCGGCCCGACCGCCGTATCGCTCGTCGTCCATGACAACGACCTTGCCGGCATCATGCAGTTCGCGGTTGCCGAAGCGGTGCGTCGGCGCGGCGTCGGCAGTGCGCTCCTCGACGCCTCGCTTCGGTGGGCACGCCTCAAGGGCGCAAAGAAGGCCTGGTTGCAGGTGGAGGCCGACAACGCGGCTGCGATCGAGCTTTATCGCAAGGCCGGTTTCACCGAGGTCTACCGCTATCTCTATCGTATGCCGAAGGTCTGAGGAACATGCAGGGTAGGAACATCGTGCTCGTCGCCGCTTGCGCGCTCGTCGATTCCGACGGACGTGTTCTGTTGGCGCAGCGCCCGCAGGGCAAGCCTCTCGCCGGCCTCTGGGAGTTCCCGGGCGGTAAAGTCGAGAGTGGCGAGACACCCGAAGAGACGCTGATCCGCGAACTCGAAGAGGAGCTCGGGATCCGCACCAAGGTCGCGTGCCTCGCGCCGCTCACATTCGCGAGCCACGGCTATGACGAATTTCACCTGCTGATGCCGCTCTACGTCTGCCGCCGCTACGAGGGTTTCGCCGAAGGCCGCGAAGGCCAGGCCATCAAATGGGTGCGGCCCAAAGCGCTGCGCGACTATCCGATGCCGCCCGCCGACGAACCATTGATCCCGTTCCTGATGGACCTGCTTTAGATCACGATGTCTTAGATCGGGGCGACCTAAGATCATGAACGTGATCGACTCCAAATAAATAGAGCGGATGCGGGCGGAAAACCGCACACACTTTTCCTCATCCTGTGCGTCCAAATGGATGCAAATGGCGCGATCTACCCTGTGAGACGCATCGGCAGACGGAAGCCGGTACACAACTTCTCGGGTACTGCTCCAGTCCGGCCGTCGAGAGGTGGCCGCACCCTCGGTTACGGGTTTAAAGACCCCTGGATTCGTTGATTTATTAATCAAACGTTTATCACCCGTCAGGCATGATGGTGTCAGTTCCGGCGTACGCCACTTCGGCTGCGCTGTTTTTCGAGCAGATGTGGTCAGGTCGAGGCTTGGGAAGGGTGCTTCGCCCGCCGCTCTTTGCGTATTTTATGAGGCTGGGATGGTGGACGAGGATTTCTGGAGGACAGTTCAGGACAAGGATCTGGTGACGAGCCAGTCCCGCCGGACGGGTGTGCTCAACCTTTCGCTGCTGTTCGGCACGGCAGTGATCGCACTCACCTTGATCTTAACGCCGATGCTGTCGTCCAAGACCGACAAGCCGATGTTCGCGAATACGCCGATCGACTACGATCGCATCTCGACAGGCTCCATTCCCGCCGGCGGCACTGTCAAGCGATACACCGTACGCCGGAGTGTGCTTCAGGAGATGCCGGGCGCGGTTTGCATCATCGATGCCGACGGCAGCAAAAGCGGATGCTGATCGTAGCGGAGCGCTGAAAAGCCGGGCTTTTCAGCTTCGCGGTTGATTCACGGAGGAGCGAGCCTCGCTTGTCGTGAGGTGGCTGGAGGGCCAATGGAGACGCTGAAACGCCTGTTTGAAGACCGCGACGGTGCTACCGTCGTGGAATACGGCCTCCTCGCCGCGCTGATTTCGGTCGGCCTTCTCATCGGACTGCAGAATTTCTCGAGCGCACTGCTCGACATGCTGACCTTCATCACCGGCACGCTCGAGGCAGCCTGGGCATGAAAACCCGGATCACGACTCGCCTTCGCCATCCTTGAACTTGTGCTCTTTTGCGCCGAGTGCCTCTGACAATCGCTGCTTCGCCGAACCTGGTTTGAGCGGCTTCTGCTGGCTTTCGTGCGGCGCCCAGCCGGAGAGATAGATGATGGAAAAGGTGGCACGTATGCGGCCGTCCGGATCGGAAAAGCGCTGCGCATAGATTTCCGCCGCCCTCAGGAAGAAACGCCGCGGCATCGGCTTGCGATTGCGCGACGCGAGCGGGTTGGTCATCCCCATTGCGCGCAGATCCCGGATGAGCCCGAAGAGCGAATCGTAGCGTACGGTGTATGTCTCGGTATCCGCCACCGGAAGGGCGAAGCCTGCCCGCTGAAGAAGCGCCCCCATGTCGCGCACGTCGGCAAACGGGACGACCCGGGGGCTCGCGCCGCCCGTCAGTTCCGCCTCGGCTGCGAGAAGCACTTCGCGCAGTTCCTGTAGCGTACCGGTGCCGGGTATGGCGGCGAGGAACAGTCCGTCCGGCTTCAGCGCCCGGCGTGCCTGAATGAAGACGCCGGGCGTATCGTTGGTGAGATGAAGCGACAGCGGCGACACAAGGAGGTTGAGCGAGGCCGGCTCCGCCGGAATACGCTCCAGAGGCGCTTCCGTGACGGGCTCGTCGGCTGAGCCGAAGGCGCTGTCCGTTTCCACGCGCTCGATCGCGCCGACCTTGCCGGTCGTGAAAAGGCTGCGCGCGGTAGCGCCCGTATAGCCGTGCAATTCCATTCCTTTCTCGAACTGTCGCTCGACGACACTCACGCGCTCGGCCAATTCCTGTGCGACGATCTCGAGCAGGAAGCCTGCCTTTTCGTCACGCCGGCGCAGCGCGCGCCGGCGGTGCGCCTCCACGAGGCTCTGATCAAAGATGATTTCCACGATAGTCTCTCCGAAATAAGGCGTGCGAGAGAAAGGCTAAAGCGCCGCACTTCGCATCGGACGTGCAAGGTCGCTGTAGCACTTTGAGTTGCTGCATGTTTGTCCTTTAATCCGCTTCGACTAAAGGACAAACATGTAGTGCCGCGGATAAAGTCAATCTCATGGAATCAGACCAAGGTAGAGCTTCGATCAGAGATCGGGCAGGCCCGCTTCGCCGGCTTGCGGCCCTGGCGATCAATCTCGTCTTCCCGCCGGTCTGCTGTGGATGCGGCCGGCTGACGGGCGATGCTCGTGCCGTCTGCCCCTCCTGCTGGGCGAAGATCCCGCTCATCGAACGGCCCTATTGCGAGGTTCTGGGCATGCCTTTCACCTTCGACCCGGGGGAGGGTGCAGTCTCGCCCGAGGCAATCGCCAACCCTCCGGTCTTCGACAGGTTACGCTCCGCAGCGATTCACGAGGGGATCGTCCGTGATCTCGTGCACGGCCTGAAATATCGCGATCGGACCGACCTTGCACCAATGATGGCCGAATGGATGATTCGTGCAGGCGACGGTGCCGTCGCAGCGGCGGATATGATCGTGCCGGTTCCGCTTCACGCATTCCGCCTCTGGAGGCGGAAGTTCAATCAGGCCGCGGAGCTCGCACGGTTCGTTGCCAAGCATTCGGCAAGAACTTATCGGCCGGATGTCCTTCGCAGGACCAAACGCACGAGCCGGCAGGTAGGCCTTGGCGCGAGGGCACGCGAAGCGAATGTACGCGGCGCATTCTCCGTTCCCGAAGGCCTGAGGCGGGAAGTCGCGGGGAAACGCATCGTGCTCGTCGATGATGTCTATACGACAGGCGCGACCGTCACGGCGGCGGCCAGGGCCCTGAAGCGTGCGGGGGCAGGCGACGTTACGGTTTTGACCTTTGCAATGGCGGTGTCCGGTCCTATATGACAGGCAAAAGACATCCGGCGATCGATGCCGGCAAAGGAGCGGTTGGAGACTATGGCCTCGGTCGTCATTTATACGCGTCAGTTCTGCGGCTATTGCACGAGAGCGAAGAGGCTTCTGGAGAGCAAAGGCGTCGACTTCATCGAGTATGACGCCACCTATGCGCCGGAACTGCGTCAGGAAATGATCGAAAAATCCAAGGGTGGCAGGACCTTCCCGCAGATCATCATCAATGACGTCCCTGTCGGCGGCTGCGATGATCTGCATGCGCTCGACCGCGCCGGCAAGCTTGACGATCTGCTCGCGGCCTGACGCAAAGGTGGCGGCGTGGGCCCGCCCCCCATCAGAAGAGCATTGAATAGCAATGCGGGATCGTTCCGATCCAGGAAGTTCGCTTGGGAGAAAGAATGCGATGATGTTCAAGGCCGCCGCCGTCCAGATGTGCTCGGGGGTCGACCCCGCAAGGAATGCCGAGACGATGGCGGAGCTGGTGCGCGAAGCGGCATTGCGAGGGGCAGGCTATGTCCAGACGCCGGAGATGACCGGAGCGATCCAGCGCGACCGGTCAGGCCTGCGGAGCATATTGCGGGACGAGGCGAACGATATCGTCGTTCGGAAGGCTGCCCGCCTTGCCGGCGAACTCGCCATCTATCTGCATGTGGGCTCGACGCCGATCGCGCTCGCCGACGGCAAGATTGCCAATCGCGGCTTCCTGTTCGGGCCCGATGGCGCTAAGATCTGTGAATACGACAAGATCCACATGTTCGACGTGGACCTTGAGAATGGCGAGAGCTGGCGCGAAAGCGCCGCCTATCATCCCGGTGCGACCGCCCGTATCGCAGATCTGCCGTTCGGCAAGCTGGGTTTTTCGATCTGCTACGATGTCCGCTTCCCCGAACTTTTCCGACAGCAGGCGGTGGCCGGGGCCGAGATCATGTCGGTGCCCGCGGCGTTTACACGCCAGACCGGCGAGGCGCATTGGGAGATACTCCTGCGGGCTCGCGCAATTGAAAACGGGCTCTTCGTCGTTGCCGCGGCGCAGGGAGGCACGCATGAGGACGGGCGGGAGACCTTCGGCCACTCGATGATCATCGATCCGTGGGGCAGGGTGCTTGCTCAAGCCGGTCGGACCGGCGAGGAGATCATCATCGCAGAGATCGATCCATTGGCGGTGCACACGGCCCGCGCTAAGATCCCCAACCTCAAGAACGCGCGCAGCTTCGTTCTGGATGAGGTGGTCCCGGCCGGAAAAGGAGGCGCTGCAGCTTGATCCACTACACTCTTGCCTGTGACAAGGGCCACGACTTCGAGGGCTGGTTCTCGTCGAGCGATGATTTCGACCGGCAAGTCGCGGCGCGCCTGGTCACGTGTCCCAGCTGCGGTTCGCTCTCCGTCAACAAGCAATTGATGGCGCCTGCCGTCTCCACGGCGCGCAAAAAGGAGGCACGCCGCGCGCTGGTGACGGATCAGGCTCAAAAGGAAACGATAGCCAAGCTCAAAGAGCTGGTAAAATCGATCCGCGAAAATGCGGAAGACGTCGGCGAGCGGTTCCCGGATGAAGCGCGAAAGATTCATTACGGGGAGGCCGACCAGCGCGGACTGATCGGCAAGGCCACCGCAGAAGAGGCGATCGCTCTTATCGAAGAGGGCATAGAGATCGCGCCGCTGCCGGTATTGCCCGACGACGCGAACTGACGAATGCAGAGTTCAGATCGGCCGCTTCGCAACGATCATATAGTTGACGTCCATATCCTTGGACAGGTTCCACTGGTTGGAAAGCGGATTGAAGAAGACGCCGGTGCGGTCTGCAATTTCCAGGCCGCTTGCGACGAGTGGGTTTTCGATCTCCTCCGGGCGTACCAGCTTTTCATATTGGTGGGTGCCGCGCGGCAACCAGCGCAACACGTTCTCCGCGGCGAAGATCGCCAGTGCCGCCGCCTTCAGCGTGCGGTTGATGGTGGCCACGAACATCATCCCGCCGGGCCGCACCATATGCGCACAGGTCGTCATGAAAAAATCCACGTCTGCGACATGCTCGACCACTTCCATATTGAGAACGACGTCGAAACTTTCGCCGGCTTCGGCAAGAGCCTCTGCAGTCACGGCACGGTAGTCGACGCGGACGCCGCTGCCGGCCGCATGTGTCCTGGCAATACCGATGTTCTTTTCGGAGGCGTCGGCTCCGAGCACGTCCGCGCCCATGCGGGCCATCGGCTCGCAAAGGAGGCCGCCGCCGCAGCCGATATCGAGGAGCCTCAGTCCTTCAAGCGGCTGCCGGCTCTTCGGATCGCGGCCGAAATGCTCCGCCACCCTGTCGCGAATGTAGGCGAGACGCACCGGATTGAATTTGTGCAGCGGGCGGAATTTACCCGTCGGATCCCACCATTCGGCCGCCATGGCCGAAAAGCGGTCCACCTCGCTCTGGTCGATCGTGGTGCGCGCCGTTTCGCTCATCAGAGCCTCCTTGCTTGTCCGGGCGGATTCATGAGGAGTCCGCTCGCTGCGTCTTCATTCCCATGGTGAAGTCGGACGATCGAAGTGGGATGTCAAGGGCCTGAGGCTCGTCTGGCTCCTTCGAAGAACCCGTCGACACTGACCATGTGCCACAGGATGATTTTGCGCATTGCCGTTCCGACAGGCAAGGGCTTCCGCCCTTGCCTGTCAAGCTCCAGCGTTGAAAAACCAGTTCAGTTACGCGAGTGGTTTTATTTCGGCGTCACTCACGAAGGCCTTTGAAGAAGTCATCGGGATCGCCGACTTCAAGCAAACGGCGATTCTCGATCAGCCAGAAACGGTTGCCGACTGCCCGCGCGAAACTGCGGTCGTGCGACACCAGCAGGCAACTCGCTTTCTGCGCCGTCAACTCCGTTTCCAGGGCCTCCTGGCCCTCGATGTCGAGATGGTTGGTTGGTTCGTCGAGCAGATAGAAGTTCGGATTGGTGAGCCTCAGCACGAGCATTGCCAAGCGGGACTTCTGCCCGCCGGAAAGAACGCCGACGGGGCGAGTTTGCAGCTCGATCCCGAGGCCGGCGCCGACCAGCAGGGTGCGGGCGCGTTGGTCGCCGATCTCGAAGCGCCGCGTTATCGTAGTGAGCGGCGTCTCATCGCCCGCGAGTTCTGCGAGCGCCTGATCGCTGTAACCGAGCATCAATGATGGCGTCGCCTTGATCGTTGCCTCCGGATTTTCCGGCTCTGCGATCGCAGTCCTGATCAGATGGACGAGGTGCGACTTGCCCGCACCATTTCGACCGAGAAGAACGATCCGGTCACCATGGCGAATCCATTGCCTGCCCGTCCTGAACAGCAAAGTTCCCTGCGGCGTTTCAACCGGCGTATCGTCGAGCGTGATGAGAACCTTGGCGTGCGTGCCCCGATTGGCGAGCCGGATCGCGCCGGACGATCGCTCGTGAAAGGCGGGGCGTGCAGCATCCTCCAGCCGTTCTGCCCTTTGACGAATTTGTTTCGTCTTTACCGTCAGCAGGTCGCTGCCGGAATTGATGCCGATATTATTGAGCTTGGCTGCCTGGCGGCGAAGCTGCTGAACCGTTTTCATGTCCTTTCGGTACCGTCGCTCGTCGGAAGCGTCGATCTCGTCCAATGCGTTTCGTGCCCGCGAATAGGGCAGCGAAAACGCGTACGACTGCTCCGCGCGCAGAAACAACGTCCGATTGGTGGTCGCATCAAGAAACGCCCGATCGTGGCTCGCGATCAGCACCGGCATGTCACGGGGTAGGTTCAGGAGCCACGTCTCGAGCCTGAGGATTTTTTCAAGATCCAGGTGGTTCGTCGGCTCGTCCAGAAGCAGCGCGTCCGGGTCGGTAACGAAGACACGTGCAAGCAGCGCCAATCCTTGCCAGCCGCCGCTCAATCGTCCGATCGGCAGTTGACGCAGCGCCTGCGGAACGTCGAGTGAGTCCAAGGCGACGTCAACCCGCCAGTCCTCCGTTTGGGCCTGTTCGTCCGGCAATGCCTGGCGGACTGCGTCGCGGAACCGAATTTCAGAAAGGCCGGGCGGGATCGACTGCTCGACATGACCGATGCGCAGGCCTCGTGCGCGAATGACGTCGCCGGTTGTCGCATCGAGCGCGCCGGCGATGCATCTCAGAAGGGTCGATTTTCCTCTGCCATTGGCGGCGACGATGCCGATGCGATCGCCGGGCGAGATTGCGAGGTCAAGTTGCGAAAAGAGCGGCGCACCCATAGTGACACCGAGATTTCTTGTCGTGATCAGGGCCATTGTCGTTCTCTGGACTGCCCGAGCAGCTCAAGCCCGATGCGGGCCGCGCATCGTTGAAGTGCTGCTGCTGGGTTGGTGACGATATGCGACGCGCTGGAACCCTGAAGGTTCAACGCCGCATGACGACTGGGCAGACCAGGAAAGGAAAGATGAGAGGTGTCTCTGGTCAGCCCTGCAAACGCATTTGCAGGGCAGAGACGGGGCCACGCTGGCGATGGTGCCGGAAATACATCATCACGCGCAACCCTCCTGTCGTGTTGAAATCTCCAAAAATGGATAGCACTGCGCACGCGCCTTTGCAATCCTGAGGCGATCGCAATGCCCGGACAAGGGCGGCCTCAACAGGTGCAAACTCGCAGCAGCTGCAGAGAGGAGAACTCTTCCAGCCCCTCCCATTGCACGCAGTCCCCTGATCCGCTAAGAGACGCCGCGACTTTCCGCTCCCGGAAAGCGGTGGCTGGCCGATATCCGAGAAGTCTCCTCAAAGCTTTTTGATCGTCGGGCGCCGGCGGGGGCGTTTTCCTGTCGCGCGCAGAATATGTTGGTACGGTAGAGGCGAAATGGCACGCATCGTGATGAAATTCGGCGGGACCTCCGTCGCAGATTTGAACCGCATCCACAACGTCGCGCGCCATGTGAAACGCGAAGTGGATGCCGGCCACGAAGTTGCTGTCGTCGTGTCCGCGATGTCCGGCAAGACCAACGAGCTGGTCGGGTGGGTCGAGAACATGCCCAAGGTCGCGGGCTCGAACGCCCCCTTCTACGATGCGCGCGAATATGACGCGGTGGTCGCTTCAGGCGAACAGGTGACCTCCGGCCTGCTTGCGATCGCCTTGCAGTCGATGGGCATCAACGCCCGCTCCTGGCAGGGCTGGCAACTGCCGATCAGGACCGATAACGCGCATGGTGCGGCACGGATACTCGATATCGACGGTACCGATATCACCCGGCGCATGGGTGAGGGCCAGGTGGCGGTCGTCGCCGGCTTCCAGGGTCTCGGCCCGGACAATCGCCTGGCCACGCTCGGCCGCGGCGGCTCCGACACGTCCGCCGTCGCGATCGCAGCCGCGGTCAAGGCCGATCGCTGCGACATCTATACCGACGTGGACGGCGTCTACACGACGGACCCGCGCATCGAGCCGAAGGCCCGGCGATTGAAGAAAATCGCCTTTGAGGAAATGCTGGAAATGGCATCCCTCGGTGCCAAGGTGCTGCAGGTACGCTCGGTCGAGCTCGCCATGGTGCACAAGGTGCGTACATTCGTGCGCTCGTCTTTCGAGGACCCCGATGCGCCGGGCATGGGTGACCTCATGAACCCGCCCGGAACGCTGATATGTGATGAGGATGAGATCGTGGAACAGGAAGTGGTAACCGGCATTGCCTATGCCAAGGATGAAGCACAGATCTCGCTGCGCCGCCTCGCCGACCGGCCGGGTGTTTCGGCAGCGATCTTCGGACCGCTTGCCGAAGCTCATATCAATGTCGATATGATCGTCCAGAACATTTCGGAAGACGGCTCGAAGACCGACATGACCTTCACCGTACCTTCCGGCGATGTCGACAAGGCGCTGAGGGTTCTCGGCGACAACAAGGAAAAGATCGGCTATGACGTGATTCAGTCGGAGTCGGGTCTCGTCAAGGTTTCGGTTATCGGCATCGGAATGCGCAGCCATGCGGGCGTTGCCGCATCCGCGTTCCGGGCGCTCGCCGACAAGGGCATCAACATCAAGGCGATCACCACGTCCGAGATCAAGATTTCCATCCTGATCGACGGACCTTACGCCGAATTGGCCGTTCGCACTTTGCATTCTACCTACGGTCTGGATAAGAGTTAAACGGGCAGGCATTTGATTTGGGAAACGCGGCCCGCGGCGCCACGTGTCTGAACAGGCGCGCAGACGTCGCTGTAATGACTAGAACTGCTGCATGACGTGTCCTTGAATCGACGCCGCTTCAGGGAGCATGCAGAGGCCGCGGCGTCCACACGGGCCCGACGTTTATTCTTATTCAGGAGACCCCACGCGATGAGAGACCTTTCCGCAGGTCCGCGCGTTCTCCTCAAGCGGTTGCGCGAGCTCATGGCGGAACCGCTCGAGCCGCAAGAGCGCCTTGACCGGATCGTGCGCCAGATAGCGCAGAACATGGTCGCGGAAGTGTGCTCGGTTTACGTGCTGCGCTCTGATGGCGTGCTGGAACTCTACGCGACCGAGGGCCTGAACAAGACGGCGGTGCACCTGGCCCAGTTGAAGATGGGGCAAGGTCTCGTCGGCACGATCGCCGCTTCGGCGCGGCCGCTCAACCTCTCCGATGCCCAGTCGCACCCGGCCTTCACCTATCTGCCGGAGACGGGCGAAGAGATCTATCATTCCTTCCTGGGCGTTCCGATTCTACGCACCGGCCGTGCGCTCGGGGTGCTGGTCGTGCAGAACAAGGCGCAGCGCAACTATCGCGAGGACGAGGTCGAGGCGCTGGAAACGACCGCCATGGTACTGGCCGAAATGGTCGCGACCGGCGAGCTCAAGAAGATCACCAAACCCGGGCTGGAACTCGATCTTTCGCGTCCGGTGACGATCGATGGCAATAGCTACGGCGAAGGCATCGGGCTCGGTTACGTCGTTCTGCATGAGCCGCGCATCGTCGTTACCAATCTGCTCAACGAAGACACGGAGCAGGAACTGCAGCGTCTTGCAGAGGCGCTCGGGTCACTGCGCATCTCGATCGACGACATGCTGTCGCGCCGCGACGTATCGATGGAGGGCGAGCACCGCGCGGTGCTCGAGACCTATCGCATGTTCGCCCATGACCGCGGTTGGGTGAGAAAACTCGAGGAGGCGATTCGCAACGGTCTGACGGCGGAAGCGGCGGTCGAGCGGGTGCAGAGCGAAACCAAGGCCCGCATGATACGCCTGACCGATCCCTATCTCAGGGAACGGATGCACGATTTCGACGATCTTGCGAACCGGCTGTTGCGGCAGCTTTCCGGTTACGGCGCCAAGCGTTCGGCTGCCGACTTCCCAAATGACGCAATTGTCGTAGCCCGTGCCATGGGCGCCGCGGAGCTACTCGACTATCCGCGAGAAAACGTGCGCGGTCTCGTGCTGGAAGAGGGCGCCGTCACCAGTCATGTGGTGATCGTCGCCCGGGCCATGGGCATTCCGGTCGTGGGACAGGCGGCAGGCGCAGTGGCGCTTGCGGAAAACCGAGATGCGATCATCGTCGACGGCGACGATGCGAAGGTGCATCTGCGGCCAATGGCGGACCTCCAGCGCGCATACGAGGAAAAGGTACGTTTCCGCGCGCGCAGACAGGCGCAGTTCCGTGCACTCAGGGACGTCGAACCGCTGACGAAGGACGGCAAGCGCATCACCTTGCAGATGAATGCCGGCCTGCTGGTCGACTTGCCCCATCTGAACGAAGCCGGTGCCGAAGGTATCGGGCTGTTCCGTACCGAGCTGCAATTCATGATCGCTTCGACCATGCCGAAAGCCGAGGAGCAGGAGGTCTTTTATCGCAATGTCTTGAAGCAGACAGGGACCAAGCCGGTGACCTTCCGGACCCTGGATATCGGCGGCGACAAGGTCGTCCCCTATTTCCGGGCAGCGGATGAGGAGAATCCGGCACTCGGCTGGCGCGCCATCAGGCTGTCGCTCGACCGGCCGGGCCTCCTGCGCACCCAGTTCAGGGCTATGCTCAAGGCGACGGCCGGCGCCGAGCTCAAGATGATGCTGCCGATGGTAACGGAAGTGACCGAGCTCAAGGCCGCGCGCGGACTTCTGCAAAAGGAGATCGAGCGTCAGTCGAAGCTCGGCGAACAATTGCCGCGCAAGCTGCAGTTCGGGGCGATGCTGGAAGTGCCCGCCCTGCTTTGGCAGCTCGACGAATTAATGGCCGAGGTCGATTTCGTTTCGGTCGGCTCAAACGATCTCTTCCAGTTCGCCATGGCTGTCGACCGCGGCAATGCCCGTGTTTCCGATCGCTTCGATGTTCTCGGCCGGCCGTTCCTGCGGATACTCCGGGAGATCGTGCGTGCTGGCGAACGCAACTGCACACCCGTGACCCTTTGCGGGGAAATGGCGAGCAAACCGCTTTCCGCCATGGCGCTGCTCGGACTTGGTTTCCGGTCGGTTTCGATGTCGCCGACGGCTGTCGGGCCGGTGAAGGCGATGCTTCTGGCGCTCGACGCCGGCAGGCTCAACGAACGCCTCGAGGCTGCGCTCGACGACGTCAAATCCGACGCGTCGATCCGCCAGCTCCTGGTCGATTTCGCTGCCGCGAACGGCATACCGGTTTAGATTGTAAAAAGAGCTCTCGTCTTGTCCCGGACCCGATCCGTGCGAGCCGTGTGCATTTGGAGTGAGATTTGGCAAAGCTTCCCGTTGAAAAGATGCGTGAGCTGGAGCGGCGGTTCGGCGAAATCGAGGCGCGCATGTCGGCCGGACCCTCGGCTGACGTCTACGTAAAGCTTGCCTCGGAATATTCCGAGTTGCAGCCGGTCGTATCGAAGATCCGCGCCTATGAAAAAGCGACTGCCGAGCTTGCCGACATCGGCGCAATGCTCGCAGACCGGGCGACGGACAAGGACATGCGCGACCTCGCGGAGCTGGAAAAGCCAGAGATCGAGGAGCGGGTCGAAGCGCTCGAGCAGGAAATCCAGATACTCCTCCTGCCGAAGGATGCGGCTGACGAAAAGAGCGCGATTCTCGAAATCCGCGCCGGGACGGGTGGCTCGGAAGCCGCCCTCTTTGCCGGCGATCTTTTCCGCATGTATGAGCGATATGCCGCAGGCAAGGGCTGGCGCGTCGAAGTGCTGTCGGCGAGCGAGGGCGAGGCCGGCGGCTACAAGGAAATCATCGCCACGGTATCCGGCCGCGGTGTGTTCTCACGGCTGAAATTCGAGTCCGGCGTCCACCGCGTGCAGCGTGTACCCGAGACGGAAGCCGGTGGCCGTATCCATACCTCGGCGGCGACCGTAGCAGTGTTACCGGAGGCCGAAGATATCGACATCGACATCCGGTCGGAGGACATCCGCGTCGACACGATGCGCTCCTCGGGCGCAGGCGGCCAGCACGTCAACACGACGGATTCGGCGGTGCGAATCACCCATCTTCCGACCGGTCTCGTCGTCACCAGTTCGGAAAAGTCGCAGCATCAGAACCGTGCCAAGGCCATGCAGGTGCTGCGCTCCCGGCTCTACGACATGGAGCGGCAGCGCGCCGACAGCGAACGTTCGGCCGACCGCAGGAACCAGGTAGGCTCCGGCGATCGTTCCGAGCGCATACGCACCTATAATTTCCCGCAGGGGCGCCTGACCGACCACCGCATCAATCTCACGATCTATAAGCTCGACCGGGTGATGGAGGGTGAGATCGACGAGATCGTGGATGCGCTTCTTGCCGACTATCAGGCGAGCCAGCTGGCGCTGCTCGGCGAAAAGCAGAACTGAGCGTCGATGCCCGAAACCCTCGACGACCTTCTTGCCGAGACCCGCGACCGGTTGAAGGCCGCCGGCATCGAATCGGCGGCACTCGATGCGCGGCACCTGGTCTCCGGCTTGCTCGAACTCGCACTTGCCGCGCTCGTGACGCGCGGGAGGGAGCCCGTCAGCGACGAGGATGCGGCGCGCATCCGTGCCGCGGTCGAGCGCCGGGCTGCGCACGAGCCAGTCTATAGGATCCTCGGTGAGCGGGAATTTTCCGGCCTGAAGCTCAAGCTCTCGAAGGAGACGCTGGAGCCGCGCCCGGACACCGAGACCATGGTCGAATGCCTAATTCCCCACGCCCGGCGGATCGCCTTGAAAAAAGGGAGTTGCCGCATCGTCGACCTTGGAACGGGCACGGGTGCGATTTGTCTCGCGCTTCTCGATGCGGTACTTGACGCGCGCGGCCTCGGTACCGATATATCGGAGGACGCATTGGCGACGGCATGTGAAAATGCCCGCAGGAATGGCTTGGCGGAGCGCTTCGAAACGCTTCGGAGCAATTGGCTCGAGGCGGTGAATGGCCGGTTCGACATCATCGTCTCAAATCCGCCTTATATCCGGTCTAATGTCATTCCAGACCTTGAGCCGGAAGTGAAATTCCACGATCCGGCCGCCGCGCTTGATGGCGGAGAGGATGGGCTGAATGCCTATCGTGCCATCGCTTCCGACGCTGGTCGCCATCTTGAACCAGACGGCGTGATAGGCTTGGAAATCGGTTTCGACCAAAAGCAAGCGGTAACGGCGCTCTTCGAGGCGCATGGCTTTCATATGCTTTATGCCGCGAAGGACCTCGGCGGCAACGACCGGGTCCTGGTGTTCGAGCATGATCCTGCAGCGCCGCGCGTCTGACAAACGCGCAAACGTCGCGGCAGGGCATCGAGCTGCTGCATGTTTTGTCCTTCGATCGAGTACGAGCGAAGGAAACATGTAGTGAACGCAGCAGCAACCGTTGAAAAAATGCTGCACTCGCACTTCTCTTTTCTGGAAGAGCAAAGAAAGGGCTTGGAATCCCGAAGGAAGCGGGCTAGTTTCACCCCGCGCACTGGGCAGAAGGTCATGGACCAAATTCGTTCCAGTATGACCTGGCCACGGGGATTGCTCTCAAGAAAGAGTTGCTAGGGTTCGACAGTGCCTTGTGCGGGTAGCTGTTAATTTAACGTCGACCAGCGCCGAGATCGCGAAGAGGCGATCTGCCATGGCGCATGTTTTCTCGGGTGCGGACAGCCGGACCGAGAGCGGAACCATATGATCATCATTATCAAGAAAATTCAGGTGAATGGGCTATGAGGCCAGGACAGCAGAACAAGCGCGGCCGTGGGCGGAATAACAACAACAGCGGAAACAACAACAACAACAATCGCAAGGGATCCAATCCCTTGACGCGGACCTACGACAGCTCCGGCCCGGATGTGAAGATTCGTGGTACCGCACAGCATATTGCCGAGAAATATGCGGCTCTTGCTCGCGACGCGCAGAGCTCCGGCGACCGCGTGATCGCCGAGAACTACCTGCAGCATGCCGAGCATTACAACCGCATCATCGCGGCTGCGCAGGCTCAGATGCAGGACCGATTCCAGCGCGACGAGCGCCAGGACTATCAGGACCGTGACTCCGGCGATCGTGACTCTGCCGACCGCGATCAGGACGATATGGATCAGGGTTATGCAGACGAAGCGCCGGCCGCTCCACCAGCAGCAGCGGCTCCCGCCAGCGAACCTCAGCCGGTCATTGATGGTTCGGGCCCGCAGCCGGTGATCGAGGGCATGCCTGCCGAAGTGGCAATGGAAGAGGAAGCCCAGGGCTCTGCCGGTCGGTCGGCTTCCCGCCGGCGCAGTACGAGCCGGCCTCGCCGGCAACCGCGCCGCGCCGCTCAGGACGAGGCGGCCGGCGACGCGCAGCCCGCGACCGACGGCAGTACCCCGGCGCTCGCCACCTCGGAATAACCTTCCGCAGTCGATCTTCTCGAAGCCCAGCCCCGAATAGCGGCTGGGCTTTTCTGCATCGAGGGGAACTCCAGCGCGTCTGCCTGCCGCTCTTTAATTTTGAAGAACGCTGCCCCATATTCCGTTTCGAAGCCTTGCCTCGCACGCGAGAACGAGGCGGGGTTGCAGCGCGTCCAACGGATCGCGCGGCGACGTCGTACAGGGTTTGCCGAATGCGGGAGCCTGATCCTGAACCGCCGGCCAGTGCCACATTGATGGGCTCGTCGGGTTATGGAGGTTGAAGAAATGGATATCGAAAAATATTCGGAACGCGTGCGCGGGTTCCTGCAGTCGGCGCAGACCTATGCGCTGGCAGAAGGGCACCAGCAGTTCACGCCGGAGCACGTCCTCAAGGTCTTGCTCGACGACGACCAGGGCATGGCGGCCTCGCTCATCGAGCGCGCCGGCGGAAATGCGCGCGAGGCGAAAGTCGGTACCGCCGCAGCTTTGGCCAAGCTTCCGAAGGTGACCGGCGGCAATGGCTCGGTCTATCTGTCGCAGCCGCTCGCCAAGGTATTCACCGCAGCCGAGGACGCCGCAAAGAAGGCCGGCGACAGCTTCGTCACGGTCGAGCGCCTGCTTCTGGCATTGGCGATCGAAAGCTCGGCGGCGACGGCCTCGATTCTCTCCAAGGCCGGCGTTACGCCGACGAAGCTCAACCAGGTCATCAATGAAATTCGCAAGGGCCGCACCGCCGACAGCGCGAATGCCGAACAGGGCTTCGACTCGCTCAAGAAATATGCCCGCGATCTGACCGCCGAGGCGAGGGAAGGCAAGCTCGATCCGGTGATCGGCCGTGACGACGAGATCCGCCGCACGATCCAGGTGCTTTCGCGCCGAACGAAGAACAATCCTGTTCTGATCGGCGAGCCGGGCGTCGGCAAGACCGCGATCGCAGAAGGCCTGGCACTCAGGATCGTCAACGGCGATGTCCCCGAAAGCCTGAAGGACAAGAGGCTGATGGCGCTCGACATGGGCGCTTTGATCGCCGGTGCAAAGTTCCGCGGTGAGTTCGAAGAGCGGCTCAAGGCCGTGCTGAACGAAGTGCGCTCGGAGGGGGGAGAGATCATCCTCTTCATCGACGAGATGCATACGCTGGTCGGTGCCGGCAAGGCTGAGGGCGCCATGGATGCATCGAACCTCCTGAAGCCCGCGCTTGCCCGCGGCGAGCTGCACTGCGTCGGCGCGACGACTCTCGACGAATACCGAAAGCATGTCGAGAAGGACGCAGCCCTTGCCCGGCGGTTTCAGCCGGTGATGGTCGAGGAGCCGACGGTCGAAGATACGATCTCGATCCTGCGCGGCTTGAAGGAGAAATACGAGCAGCACCACAAGGTGCGGATCTCCGACTCCGCGCTGGTTGCGGCTGCCGCACTTTCCAACCGCTACATCACGGATCGTTTCCTTCCGGACAAGGCTATCGACCTCATGGACGAGGCAGCCTCACGTCTGAGGATGCAGGTCGACTCCAAACCGGAGGAACTCGACGAGCTGGACCGGCGCGTCATTCAGCTCAAGATCGAACGCGAAGCCTTGAAGAAGGAGACCGACGTATCCTCCAGGGATCGCCTTTCCAAGCTCGAACTCGACCTGTCCTCGCTCGAAGAACAGGCGGCGGCATTGACGGCACGCTGGCAGGCGGAGAAGCAGAAGCTCGGCCGGGCGGCAGACCTCAAGAAGCAGCTCGACGAAGCACGCAACGAACTGCAGATCGCGCAGCGCAAGGGTGAATTCCAGCGGGCAGGCGAACTCGCCTACGGCGTGATCCCAAACCTCGAAAAGGAACTTACCGAGGCGGAAAGCCAGGATGGCGCCAGCGCCAACCCGATGGTGCAGGAGGTCGTGACCCCAGACAATATTGCTCATATCGTCTCGCGTTGGACCGGCATTCCGGTCGACAAGATGCTGGAAGGCGAGCGCGACAAGTTGCTCAGGATGGAAGACGAGCTGGCTAAATGGGTCGTCGGTCAGGGCGACGCCGTGCAGGCGGTTTCGCGGGCGGTTCGCCGTTCGCGCGCAGGGCTACAGGATCCGAACCGGCCGATCGGCTCGTTTATTTTCCTGGGCCCGACGGGCGTCGGCAAGACGGAGCTGACCAAGGCGCTTGCCCGGTTCCTCTTCGACGACGAGACCGCGCTTATGCGGATCGACATGTCGGAATATATGGAGAAGCACTCGGTAGCCCGCCTGATCGGCGCGCCTCCCGGCTATGTCGGCTATGAGGAGGGTGGGGCGCTGACGGAATCCGTTCGTCGCCGGCCCTATCAGGTCGTGCTCTTCGACGAGATCGAGAAGGCGCATCCGGATGTCTTCAACGTGCTTCTGCAGGTGCTTGACGATGGACGTCTGACCGATGGTCAGGGGCGCACCGTCGACTTCAAGAACACGATGATCATCATGACCTCGAACCTCGGTGCGGAATACCTGACCGCACTCGGTGAAAACGAGGACAGCGATGCTGTTCGCGATCAGGTCATGGAGGTGGTGCGCGCGGCTTTCCGTCCGGAATTCCTGAATCGCGTCGACGAGATCATCCTGTTCCACCGGCTGCGCCGCTCGGAGATGGGCGCGATCGTCGACATACAGCTTGAAAGGCTGCGCAAGCTCCTGGCGGATCGCAAGATCACGCTCGAGCTTGAGGACGATGCACGCGTTTTCCTGGCGGAAAGGGGCTACGATCCTGCTTACGGCGCACGCCCCCTGAAACGGGCGATTCAGAAATATGTCCAGGATCCGCTGGCCGAGAAGGTACTGCAGGGCGAGTTCCCGGACGGGTCGGTGATCAAAGTCGTTACCGGTTCCGACCGCCTCAACTTCGAGCGCGGAGCCGGGACGGACAAAGAAGCCGCGTAAACTGCGCATTTCGACATGAGGGCCGCCCTGCAGGGCGTCCCATTTTTGTACGAGCCCGCCATGCCGTTACTGGGCGCCTACTTGCTTGCGACTTCGTTCGCATCGTCGCCGAGAAGCTCGTCGATGCGTTCGCGTTCCTTTTCGAATTGCGCCAAGGCTTCTCCGGCAAGCGATTTGCCGCCCGGCAGCCGAATGCGCAAGGGGTCCACCTTGTTGCCATTGACGATCAGTTCGTAATGGAGGTGTGGACCGGTCGAAAGGCCGGTCGTGCCGACCCAGCCGATCACCTGGCCCTGGACCACCTTTGCCCCCGGCTTGACGCTTTTGGCAATTGCGCTTTGGTGGTTATAGGACGAGACGTAGCCGTTGGCGTGGCGGATGAGGGTCTGGTTGCCATAGCCGCCGGAATCCCAGCCGGCCTTCTGCACGACGCCATTGCCGGCGGCGATGATCGGCGTGCCGCGCGGGGCTGACCAATCGACGCCCGTGTGCATGCGTGAGAAGCCGAGAATCGGGTGGCGACGCATTCCGAAGCCGGAGCGGAAACGACCGTTCGGAACGGGGTTGCGAAGCAGGAACTGGCGGATGCTCTTGCCGTCCTTGTCGAAATAGTCGATCGAATTATCGTCCGGATCCTGGAAGCGATAGAACCGTGTCTCGGCGTCGCCGAATTTGGCATTGACGTAGAGCAGTTCAGAATCTTCCGTTGCCCGGCCGCTTTCATCGGTAACGGAGAAAAAGGCTTCGAGCGAATCCGCCGGCTTCAGTTGGGCCTGGAAATCGACGTTGCTCGCCAAGAGCTTGACGACGAGCGCGATCATATCGGCGTTCATTCCGTAGGATAGGGCTGCACGATAGATTCCGTCATAAACCCGAGGCAGGTCGTGGCTGCTTGAGATCACCGGCCTGCCGGTGTCGTCGAAGGCAGCGGCTACCGCTTCGAGCTTCGGGGGCTCGGCGCCGGGAACGAAACGGCCGCGGTCGTCCACCGCCATGGTCAGGACGTGCCGGCTGTTCGAATAGATCGTCGCGCGGACGATCTTTGCTTCCTCGCCCTTTTGAATAATGCCAATGCGTAGCACGTCGCCGGGGCCAAGATTCTTGGCGCCGAGCGCTTCGCCGAGATAGCCGGCTGCGTCCTCGGCCTGCGCTTCGGCATAGCCGGCATTGGTCATCACCTTCGCAATGGGCAGTGCGCGGCGTACCGGTATGATGTCGTCGGCGTATTCGGTGCTTTGCTTGGTGATGTTCTCATAGGAGGAGACGCTCATATTCTCCTCGACGACGCGCGCGGCAAGGCCCTGCATCAGGTCGAGATTGTCGGCGTCGGACGCAAAGCGCTGGGGGTCGACATAGAAGAGCGAGGCGACCTGGGTGCTGCCCTCGGTCAGCACCGAACCGTTGGTGCGGACATTCTCCTCCACCTCGTCGAGCGACATCGACGGTCCGACTTTGAAGCCGCCGCCATCGAGCGGAAAGTCAACGGTCTTCAGCGCAACCTCGGACTCGACGTCCGAGCCGTAGATCGTGCCGGTCTTTGCCGGCGCCGCCTCGGCGTCCGCCTCATCCGTGGAGAAGATGGCCAGCGGGTCGAAGTCGGGATAGGACTCGGACGTCTGGTGGTTGGCCGCAAGCGCCATTTTCACGTGCACGAAAGGCTGACGGCGCACCACCTCTTTTTCGCCGTCATGGATCATTGTCGAGACTTCCATCACGGTCTTGTCGGCCGGCTTGGCGACGATGTTGGGTGAAAGGACGCGGTCTCCACGTTTGGCGGCGCCAGCGGGCGCGGAGGGGGCGAGCGCGGCGAAGGCTTCCGCCGGGATCGCCAGTTGCTGACGGCCGTCGAGGGCGGCAAAGAGCGCGACGCCCATAAGAAGGCTCGATGTGATACCGGTCAAGAACGTGCCCGAGAGCCAGCGCAGCGAAATCTCGCGCCGATCCGGCGCCCGACGGCCGTCCGCAAGGATCGGCGGGTGGTCGCCAAGCGAACGAAGCATGTTCTTATCGCTGCTCATGCAGGCTGGAGGCCCCCTAGAATGCTCTTTCCGTATACTTATCGCCGATACGTTGCGCGAAGGTGTGCATCTTCCGTGCACGGAAGTCAAATCACGGCGCAGGGGAGGGCCCCAACGCCGCGGCTCCGAAACGAAGCAGCGAGTGATCTCGCTTAGATCGTTCCATTGTGAAGAAGTGAAGGCGAAATTGTGTATCCACAGCCCGAGAGATTCCCTCGGAAAAGAATCTGCGACCCGCAAAAGCTTGCTCTCCGGGGGTTTGTCAGAAAACTGTCATTTTTTTTTGAAGAACCCTGTTGACGTGCCGGAGTGGGTGGGTCTATAAGCCCGATCACTGACGAGGGCGGCGGCGCTGCTGGCGACGATGCCTTTCGCTCTAGGGTTTCCTTGATTGGCGGATGCTGATTTTGGGGTTGGGACTTTCGGGTTTTGGCCTTTAGGG
>Ga0209282_1000039_pt1 | contig 128517 bp, 111 predicted proteins | sample Mtrugardesep15_FD_187529 | JGI IMG/M metagenome (GOLD analysis project Ga0209282, IMG submission 187529) | Root nodule microbial communities of legume samples collected from California, USA - M. trunc garden sep15 (SPAdes) (version 2) | ecosystem: Host-associated > Plants > Roots > Nodule...
GGCCGGCATCCTCAAGCTTGTGATCCGTCCACTGCCACAGTTCGGAAACCGTATGCTGCGCGAAGAACTCCGGTCCGGATCGTTTCGCGGTCGATTCCCAGGTAATGGCCTTGGCGCCGTTTTCGCAGAACTCGAAGGATGAGGTGTGTTTGGGATCGGGCCAGGCGCAGCCGGGACAGTCGAAACCCTCGGGCTGATTGGCCTTGAGCAGCGTCATGGTGCCCTGCGCGATGATATGCTGATGCGCGAGCGTCTTTGCGACGGCCTTCAATGCATCCCAGCCACCGGCTGGGTGATCGTATTTTTCAATACCTTCCGGCCGTTCTTCTGCCATGTCAGAGGTTCCTTCGATTGTGCCGATTGACGATACTCATGCTGAGTGACGCTAACGCAACTGCGAAGGGGTAAACATAATACTCAGGCATAGGTTGCCTCCGTTCCCGAGGCCGAAACGAAAAAAGGCCGCCTCCTGCGGCGGGGGCGGCCTTGGCGGATCGGGAGGGAGATCCGCGGCTCCGGGGGAGGGGGACACCGGAGTTTCTGGCTTCTGCGAGCCAATCGCCCTGGGGCGGGGCGACAGGCAGAAATTATCGCAGGCCAGGCCTTGCCGAAACTACACTTAGGTATCGGGTGGACTGTACCAGCAGCCGATTTCTCCTGAACCATCCTTCTCCCTATTCTCGGTGCCGATCAGACAGCCGCAACAGGGGCGCTCAACAACGAGCGGTCGATTGCCAAAGGAGAACGATCATGGACACGACCACAGCTGCCAAAAACCGCAAGCTTCCACTCGCAACGCCAACCGATCTCGGCACCGAAGCGAGCCGCGAAATCTCCGCTACGCTGACCGCGCTGCTGGCGGATGTCTTCACGCTCTACATCAAGACCAAGAATTTCCACTGGCATGTTTCCGGACCGCATTTCCGGGACTATCACACGCTGCTGGACGAGCAGGGCGCCCAGATATTTGCAATGACCGACGACATTGCCGAAAGGGCGCGCAAGATCGGCGGTACGACCATCCGCTCCATCGGTCATATTGCCCGCGTCAAGCGTCTCCTCGACAACGACGCCGACTTCGTCACGCCGGAAGACATGCTGGCCGAACTTCGCGAGGACAACAAGCAACTGACCGCCATCCTGCGGCAAACGCACAGCGTGACCTCCGATCTCAATGACCACGCCACCACCAGCCTGATTGAAAACTGGATCGACGAGACGGAGCGCCGTACCTGGTTCCTGTTCGAAACCACCCGCCGCGCGCGCTGAAGTCGAGCAGGAAAACGAAATGACCGACAATCCCATCGAGCTCGCAATTTCCAGACGGCATGTCCTGCTGGCCGGCGCCGCGCTTTCCACTGCGATGGCCATGCCGTCGCTCGCATTTTCAAAATCCATCCCATCCCGCAACGAAGGAACATTCGCAATGACCGAGTCATTCGTAAAGACCAAGGACGGCGTCGAAATCTATTTCAAGGACTGGGGTCCGAAGGACGCCCAGCCGATCGTGTTCCATCATGGCTGGCCGCTGTCCTCCGACGACTGGGATGCGCAGATGCTGTTCTTCGTCCAGAATGGTTACCGCGTCGTGGCGCATGATCGCCGCGGCCACGGCCGTTCGCAGCAGGTGAGCGACGGCCACGACATGGATCATTATGCCGCCGATGCGTCCGCCGTTGCCGAACATCTCGATCTCAAGAATGCGGTTCACATCGGTCACTCGACGGGCGGCGGTGAGGTCGCGCGCTATGTCGCCAAATTCGGCGAGCCGCAGGGTCGTGTTGCCAAGGCCGTGCTCGTCTCCGCCGTTCCGCCGCTGATGCTGAAGACGCCTTCCAATCCCGGCGGCCTGCCCATCGAAGTCTTCGACAGCTTCCGCAAGGGCGTGGCCGAGAACCGCGCGCAGTTTTTCCTCGACGTGCCGGCCGGTCCGTTCTACGGTTTCAACCGGCCGGATGCCAAAATCTATCCCGGTGTCATCCAGAACTGGTGGCGTCAGGGCATGATGGGCAGTGCTAAGGCCCATTATGACGGGGTCAAGGCGTTCTCGGAAACCGATCAGACGGAAGACCTCAAGGCGATCACGGTGCCGACGCTCGTTCTCCACGGCGATGACGACCAGGTCGTGCCGATCGCAGATTCGGCCGAATTGTCAGTCAAGCTTCTGAAAAACGGCACGCTGAAGGTTTACAAGGGTTATCCGCATGGCATGCTGACTACGCATGCCGACATCATCAATCCCGATCTGCTGGCCTTCGTGAAGGGTTGATCGCATAAAACGGCCGCTACCTGCAGAAGCGGATGGCGGCCAATTTCTCGTAAGCAGGAGATTTCGATGCCGTTCAAGCCATCTTATGAAGACCTTGCCCTTCGTGACGGCATCGCAAGCCTGCCCGAGATGGAGAATATTCAGCATGAGCTTCCTCTCCCCCGCCAGGCCGATGCGGAAAATCGGGTCGGAGCCGGGCGGGGGCCCGCTCAGTCAAGTTACGAAACCGAATTGCAGACCGGACCGTTCGGTCGCCATCGTCGGCAGTAGCTTATTGTATCTGAAAACGGTCAAGCTACATCCCGGTACCATTTCCAGCCCTCTTTGGAAAACTCCGGACACAACACCTCTCCATCCATTGGCGTAGCGTCGCTATCAAGGTGGAGATCCGATATGACCAACGAAGCAGTATCGCTTCTGTCGATCCGCAAGGTTTTGAACGAGTTCTGCGAAGATAATCGCCTGCCGATCGGATGCGCGATGGCAATCGACGCCGCAAAACACCTGATTGCGATTGCCTCCACTGACGCCGTTCCCGGATCCATGCTGCGATCGTCGCTGGATCAATGGATGGCCGGACGGATCGCCGTTGCGGCCTGAAACGTCTCTGCCTCATATAGGGAAAGCCGTTCCTCGATCTGTGCCAAGGGACGGCCTTTTTTACTGCTGAAATGCCCAGGGCTAAACCGGGCAATATCGCGATGAAGCGCGGCCTGGGGGTCGCGCTTCCAACGTAACGGCTCTCAGCGCAGCTTTCTGAAAACCTCCCGAATCTCACGGGAGAAAATCTCGGGCTGCTCCCAGGCGGCGAAGTGTCCGCCGTGATCCACCTGATGATAATAGGTGAGTGACGGATAGGCCTGCCTGCTCCAGCTCTCGGGTGCCTGATAGATTTCTTTCGGGAAAACCGTGATGCCGACGGGGATTTTGATGTCCCGGGTCTTCTGGGCGTCCGCGCTGAAGTTGTTATTGTTGTTTTCCCAGTAGAAGCGCGCGCCGGACGCGCCGCTGTTGGTCAACCAGTAGAGCGTGATGTCATTGAGCATTTCGTCTCTGGAAAGCACGTTTTCTGGCTCGCCATTGCTGTCGCTCCACTGCACGAATTTCTCATAGATGAACGATGCAAGGCCGCTGGGGGAATCGGAGAGCGAATATCCGATCGTCTGGGGTCGTGTCACCATCATCGCGCCATAAGCCGCGTTCCGGCCGAAAAATTCCTGCAGCGCATTATAGGCATTTCGTTCGGGCGTCGACAGATCCGCCGGTGCGGGATCACCGCTGTTGATACCCTTCATCAGCGCTCCGGGAACGGTGGCCGGCATATTGAGGTGAATGCCAAGCAGGCCCTTTGGAGCCTGGCGTGCGAGCGCATCGGAAATGACCGAACCATGGTCGCCGCCCTGGGAGACATAACGAGTGTAGCCCAGTCGTTTCACAAGGGTATCCCATGCGTGAGCGACGCGCTCCGGTCCCCAGCCGAGATCGGTCGGGTGGCCCGAAAAACCGTAACCGGGGATGGAGGGAATGATCACGTCGAATGCGTCTTCTGCCTTGCCGCCGTAAGCGGTCGGATCCGTCAGCGGGCCGATAACCTTCGTGAATTCGAAGATGGAACCTGGCCAGCCATGGGTGAGGATGACAGGCAGGGCGTTGGGATGGCGCGAGCGGACGTGAATGAAGTGAATGTCGACGCCATCGATCCTGGTGATGAACTGCGGCAATGCGTTCAGTTCTTTCTCGGCTTTCCGCCAGTCATAATCGCTGCCCCAATATTGAACGAGGTCCTGCACCCGCGCCAGCTGAATGCCCTGGGAGATATCGCCCACGGTTTCCTTGTCCGGCCAGCGTGAATTTCTGATCCTGGTCTTCAGGTCGTCAATCTGTGATTGATCAACATGGATCTGGAACGGCCGGATGCCGTCATCGCCGGCTGCGGTGTCGGATTGGAGCGGCTTGCCGCTCTCGACAGCAAGAGCGGGCGTGAAGGCGATGAGGACAGCCATTGCAGACCCAAGGGCGATGGCGGTTGCCGCGCCTCTTTTTGCAGGGGTGAAGATGTCGGTCATTTTTATCTCCATTTGATGGGTTTCGCGACCATTTCGCGCCGGAAACTGGTATGCGGTGATCGTATCCCGGCTGTTTCCCTTGACCCGCTTTTGCGTCACCCAACGTTGCATTTCGTCCGGCTGATACTTGCGGATACAAAGCCCTTCGGAAGTTGGCGACGCGCTGGACCTTTGGGGTTATGGCGTCAGAATGGCGCGCGGTTCGAGCATGCCGTCGAGGCCGAAGGCGCCGATTTCCCTGCCGATACCGGATTGTTTGAAGCCTCCGAAGGGCGCGCGGGGATCATGGGGAGCGCCGTTGATCACGACACGACCAGCCAGCAGCCTTGCCGCTATTCGCTCGGCATGCCGGAGGTCGGATCCCAGCACATAGGCCTGCAGTCCATAATCGCTGTCATTGGCGATCGCGACGGCCTCATCTTCATCGTCATAGGCGAGAAGGCATAGGACAGGACCGAAGATTTCTTCACGCGCGATGCGCATGTCATTCCTGACATCGGCAAAGATTGTCGGGCGGGCGAACCATCCTTTTTCAAATCCAGCCGGTCGCCCCGCTCCGCCCGTCAGGAGCGTGGCGCCTTCTTCGACACCAAGCCGGATATAGGCCTGAATCCTCTCCCACTGGGCAAGGCTGGCGAGCGGCCCGATCTGAACCTCCGGATCACGGCCATCCCCGACCTTGAATTTTTCAGTCTGCGTCCTCAGTCGCTCGGAAATTTCGCCGAGTCGGGAGCGTGGTGCGAGGATGCGGGTGCCCGCGACGCAGGCCTGGCCGCTATTTGCAAAGCCTGACATCAGGGCGACGGGGATTGCCTTGTCAAGATCGGCATCCGGCAGGATGATGGTGGGCGCTTTACCTCCCAGCTCCAGTATCACTCTCTTCATGCCGTCGATTGCAGCGCGTTGAATGATTTTCGCTGCCTGGGTCGAACCCGTAAAGCTGATGGTTGCCACGTCGGGATGTTGCGTCAATGCCGCGCCGACCACCGGACCCGTGCCGTTGACGACGTTGAGGATTCCTGCCGGCAGGCCGGCCTGATGCAGCTTTCTGACGAGGATATCGGTCTGGGACGCGCTCTGCTCGGCCGGCTTGATGACAAGGGTCGAACCGGAACCGATTGCATGTGCGAGCTTGGTGGCGATGAATCCGAAATTGCTGTTCCAGGGGGTTATCGCTGCCATAACGCCGCGCGGCAGCATATTGACCATGCTTTTGCCTGCAACCCGGTCGAAGTCGTACTTTGCCACGGTTTCAGCCATCACATCGAAAATCGACGCGGTGTTCTGAACCGAGAAGGCCGTAAAATAGGTCGGTGCTCCATATTCCTCGGTCATGGCTTGAGCGAGTGCGTCCGGTTGCGCTGAAATCGCGTCGCGCAAGCTCCGCAGCATATCGATGCGCTCTGCCTTGCTGGATGAAGCCATTGCGGGGAACGCCCGTTTTGCGGCGGCCACCGCAGCATTGACATCATCAGCGTTGCCAAGCCGGACATCGCCGATTTTCTCTTCCGTTGCCGGATTGAAAAGTTCCAGACGTTCTTTGCCGTCAGGCAGTACAAATTTACCGTCGACATAGATGTGTTCAATCGATCGCATGGATCTGACCTCATTCAAGATTGGAAAGGGGATTTGGTGAAGCCGGTCACCGCCGGGGCACGTCTGATATGCTCCGCGTGGAGCGCGAACGGGCAAAAGCGGAAACGGCTGCGGCGGGCCCCGAGCCGTTTCCCTATGCTCTACATTGCTGAAACGACGCCCAGAAACCCTGCAAGCGGCGAGGCTTCATTGGATGTTGCGTCATAGATGCACGGCGCCGCAAATATCGCCGCAAACACGACGGCGATGACGAGTGCACGGGCGGAGACAACAGGCTTAAGCGAGCTTGAGCGAAACATCGATATTGCCTCTGGTTGCCTTCGAATATGGGCAGATCTGGTGAGCATCCTCGATGATGGCCTGCGCGGCGGCGCGTTCGATACCGGGCAGGCTGATCGACAGACGAGCCTGCAGGAAGAACTCACCGCTCGTTGTGCCGAGATCGACTTCCGCATCGACGGCGGTATCGGCCGGAAGCCGGAGCTGGTGTTTTGCCGCCGCCTTTGTCATGGCGCCGATAAAACATGCCGACCAGCCGGCGGCAAAGAGCTGCTCGGGATTCGTACCCGGCTTGCCGCTGCCCGGAGGCGAGAGCTTGATGCCGAGCGCACCGTCGTCGCTCTGCGCCGATCCGTCACGGCCGCCGGTCGTGTGGGTCTTGCCGGTATAAAGAACAGTCTCGATCTTGGTCATGGGAGGCTCCTTTCATTGTGCCGCTGCTGCGGCGTCTTCTGATAGGAGCGTTGTGACGGATCAGCGTATCCGGCATGTTTCTGGAAATTGCGAAACTGTATCGAAACGTAGCGGCCGACAATATCATCGGCCGCCTTCCTTCAGGGAAAGGTCACTTCGGCCGCGAGCCCACCACCCTGCCTGTTATAGAGGCGCACCGAGCCGCCGATCGTTCCGGCGAGCTGTTGCGCGATTGCAAGTCCGAGACCTGTTCCGCCTGTGTCGCGGTTCCTCGACGTTTCAATTCGGAAGAAGGGCTGCATGGCATTTTGCAGCATCTGGTCAGGAATACCCGGTCCGCGATCCAGCACGGTTATGACCACGGCGCCTTCAGCGCGCCGGTCCACCGTGATTTCGGCACCACCGGCGAATTTGAGGGCGTTATCTATGAAGTTCGTCAATATTCTGCGCAATGCATGCGGTTTGGTCGACGCCGTGCCGCGGACGATGCCGGAGACCGTGACGGCCTTTCCGGTATCCTGATAGTCGTATGCGATGCTGTCGATGAAGGAAGCCAGGTCGATCCGCGATGCTTTCTCGCCATTGCCGTGAGCGCTGCGTGCATAAGCGATCCCGTCCTGCACGAGGCGTTCGATTTCACGCAGGTCGCTGACCAGTTTTTCCTTTTCCGGCGTATCGTCGGCCATATCGGCCCGCAATCGCATGCGGGTGATGGGCGTCTGCAGGTCGTGCGAGATCGCCGCCAGAATCTGGACGCGTTCTTCGAGATATTGCGCGACGCGATCACGCATGGCGTTGAAAGCGCGGGCGGCATGGGCAACTTCGCTTGGTCCATTCTCGCTCATCGGCAAACCCTTCTCTCCCGGATCGAGCGCTTCCGCTGCGGCAGCAAGCGCGCTGAGGGGCCGGGTCGTTTGCCGCACCGCAAGCCAGGTCAACAGCAGGAGAACCACCATTTGCGCAGCGAAGACATAAGGCAGCCATTCCGCCAAAGGCATCACGCCGCGTGGGGTGACATCGATCGTCAACGGCGAGCCGTCGGATAACGTCAGATGTGCCTGAAGCCTCTTGCCGTCGCCGGGAATGGACTCGACCCTGACGGGAAACCTGTGTCCCACGGCTTCCTCGATCCTCTGCGCGATTTCCGCGCCGCGTCCGGACATGTCGGAAACGCCGGGAAGGCCGGGGCCGAGGACGAGTTGATAGTTGCTGCGGCTGAGACGATTGACCCAGTCGGCTCGCTCCCCAGCAGGCAGGCGGTCGACGATGGCAATCGAAACCGCAAGGTCCTGTTCCAGGGTGCCGAGCATGACTGCCTTGGCCGACATGTATCGTTCGGCAAAAAGGATGCTGAACGACAGGCCATAGGCAATGGCAAGGCCGGCGAACAGGATGAGAAAGAGCCTGGACCGCAACGAGCGTGGCCACCAGCCGGCAAGCAGGTGCCGGCGGTTCATGTCCTCGGCTCCGAAATCTCCACCGGTACCGAAAAGACATAACCTTCCGCCCGCACCGTCTTGATGTAGGTGGGTTCCCGCGCATCATCCCCCAGCCGCTGGCGCACGCGGCTCACGAGAAGATCGATCGACCGGTCGAAGATTTCGGCATCGCGCCCCTGGGTGAGGTTCAAGAGCTGGTCGCGGTTGAGGACGCGCTGGGGATGATCGATGAAGACCCTGAGAAGCCGGTATTCAGCGCCGCTCAGGGCCACTGTCGTGCCCTCTCTGTCGAGCAGGTGGCGGCCCACCGTGTCGAGACGCCACTCACCAAATGTCAGGAGCTGCCCCGCCTCGCTGATCTGCAGATTGGGAGGCAGCATTCGGGTGCGGCGCAGGATGGCCTTGATGCGTGCGAGAAGCTCCCGGGCTGCGAAGGGTTTCGACAAATAGTCGTCGGCGCCCATTTCGAGCCCGATGATCCGATCCATCTCGTCGTCGCGTGCGGTCAGCATCAGCACCGGCGTGGCCTTGTGCTTGCCGGCCCGCAACTCTCGGCAGAGAACCAGCCCGTCATCGCCGGGCATCATCACGTCGAGCACGATCAGATCGACGGCGTTGCCATCGAGAAAACTTCTCATCTGTCGTCCGTCGGCCGCAACGGTGGTGCGCAAGCCGTTCTTCTTCAGGTAGCTGGAGACCAGTTCCCGGATTTCCCTGTCGTCGTCAACGACAAGAATGTGATCGATATGTTCCATTGGGTGCCTTCGTCGTCCGGACGGTTCAAGTGGCCCGCTACCGCGTCATCCGCTGTCACAGGCAGTAAGACAACGGTTCGCGGGCTTCGGCAAGCCTAAAGCTTTGCGACGTCGAGAACCGCCTTGGCAAATGCCTCCGGCGCCTCCTGCGCAAGGTTATGACCGATCCCGCCGCTGATATTGCGGTGCTGGTACTTGCCGGAAAACTTCGATGCATAGGCGGAAGGGTCCGGATGCGGCGCGCCATTGGCGTCACCTTCCAGCGTTATCGTCGGAACGGTGATGACCGGAAGTTTTGCAAGCTGGCGCTCGTAATCATCATATTTGGCTTCGCCTTCGGCCAGTGCCAGCCGCCAGCGGTAATTGTGGATAGTGATCGCCACATGGTCGGGGTTGTCGAATGCGGGAGCGGAACGATCAAAGGTCTCGTCGCTGAATTTCCAGGTCGGAGATGCCGTCTGCCAGATCAGGCGAACGAAGTCGCGGGTGTTTGCGGCATAGCCCGCACGGCCGCGTTCAGTCGCGAAATAGAACTGGTACCACCAGGAGAGTTCCGCCTTGGGCGGAAGCGGCTTCCTGTTGATTTCCTGACTGCCGATAAGGTAACCGCTCACCGACACGAGGCCCGTGCAACGCTCTGGCCAGAGTGCCGCGATGATGTCGGCAGTGCGCGCGCCCCAGTCGTATCCAGCCACTATGGCCTGTTTGACGCCGAGCGCGTCGAGAAAGGCGATCATGTCGACCGCAAGTGCTGCCTGCTGCCCGTTGCGCGCGGTTTCGTCCGAGAGAAAACGGGTCGTGCCATATCCGCGCAGATAGGGGACAAGCACCCGATATCCCGCCGAAGCAAGGATGGGCGCGACATCGACATAGCTGTAGATGTCATACGGCCAGCCGTGCAGCAGCAGCGCGACCGGGCCGTCTGCGGGGCCAGCTTCGGCATAACCCACATTAAGGACGCCCGCCTTGACCTGCTTCAGGGCGCCAAAGGAGGTGGCTCCGCCGCTTGGCGCTGAGGGTTGAGTCGAAGCGGGTTCGCCTTTGGCGTACGCCAGGCCTGCCGCACCGAATTCGACGGCGGCAACCGTCATTGCGGCAATGCCGAAGAAGCGGCGGCGCTGGAAATTGATCTCGGAATTCATTGCTGTCTCTCCTGTCCATGTTGGATGATGGGCAGGTAACGCTCAGCGTGTATCCTCGATGTGTCCCAGGGGGCACGAATGTGAATGGTTTTGTAGCAGCGACGGCTCTGGATACAGACTGATACATTCGGTCTGCCCTCTGAACGCAAATCAGCCGCCCCCGGTGTCGGGAGCGGCTATATCAGCACCTCAAAAGTGGCGCTGTTTATTCCGCGGATTGCCGGGCGGCCTGTTCGATGACATCCGCGACCTTTTCGGGCTGGGAGGCGAAGACCGCGTGGCTCGCCGCAATCTCGGTCACCGCACTGCCGGCGCGCTTTGCCATGTCACGTTCGAGATCGGGGTTGATCGACCGGTCCTGCGTTGCGACGATCGACCAGCTCTTCTTTGTTTTCCAGGCTGGTTCGTCGGCCTTGGCGGCAAAGGCGGCCTTGGCGGCGAAGACCTGGCTTTTTGCCATGAAAGCCGCTTCCTCACGGGGCAGGTCGGCTGCGAAATCCTGCGCAAAGGCGGCCGGATCGAGATAAAGGAATGCGCCATCCTTCGTCTGCTTGATGCCGTTGCCAGCCGGTGGTTTTGATCCGGCGAGGTCGAGAAGGCTCTCTCCCTTCTCCGGCTGGAAGGCGGCGACATAAACGAGACCTGCCACATCAGGCCGGTTACCGGCTTCCGAAATCACCATTCCGCTGTAGCTGTGCCCGACCAGCAGGCTTGGGCCTTGCTGAAGATCAAGGACGCGGTTTGTTGCCGCGATGTCATCGGCAAGGGAGGTAATCGGCTCCTGCACGATCGTGACGTTGAACCCCCGGCTTTCGAGGATGTCTGTCGCCTTGCGCCAGGCCGAGCCATCGGCGAGCGCGCCATGGACTATGACGATATTCTTCACCTCTGCCGCCTGTGCGGTAAAAGCGATCAGGGCGGTTGCGACGGCGAGTGCAAATTTTGGCATGAGACGGTGGTGCATCGTGTTTCTCCTTTGGTGTTCCTGCTGGTGGGATGAAAATCGGGGTCAGCCGAAGGTGAAGGCATAGGCCTGCACGCCGGGATCCAGAAAACGAATGGCGAAGGTTCTGGCTTCAACGGTGCCGGACTGGCGGACGAGCTGGTAAAGGCGGGTTGACGTGACGACGCCATTGCCATCGGCATCCGTATCGGCTCCATGATCCGCGCCTGGCGGGTGGCCGTCGATGCTCACCTGGAAACGGACCGGTTTTCCGGCACCATCAGGCCCAAGCACCAGATGCAGGTCACGGGCGCTGAAGCGGTAGGTTATGCCGCCATCTGCCACATCAAGGGTCGCCGCTTCCGCGCCAACGGTCCATTTTCCGGAAAGTCCCCATTCATTCAGGGCCGGTGTCTTGACGGAGTAATCGCGGGGCGTGTCCGCGCGCATCGCCTCGTTTGACGCAAAGCTCTGCGCCTGCCGGTAACCTATATAGGTTTCACCCGAGAGCATGTGTCTGATATCCGCGCCGGCTTCGGCACCGTTTGCCTCGGGGCTCACGGTGTCGCTGGCGGAAGCGCTGCTGCCGGCCTCGCGCAGCAGATCCTGGATCGCCTCTTCGGTCTCCCGGTAGTTGCCCTCGCCGAAATGGTGATAGCGGATCTGACCCCTGGCATCGATCAGGTAATGTGCCGGCCAATAGCTGTTATCAAAGGCGCGCCAGATTTTGTAATCATTGTCGATTGCTACCGGATAGTCGATCTTGAAGCCGGCTACGGCCTGCCTGACATTGTCGATCTTCTTTTCGAAGGCGAATTCGGGCGCGTGGACGCCGATGACGACGAGGCCCTGATCCCTGTATTTCTCCGCCCAGGCACGCACATAAGGAATGGTGCGGATGCAGTTGATGCAGGAATAGGTCCAGAAGTCGATGAGCACGACCTTGCCACGCAGTTGTTCACGCGTGAGCGGTGGCGAGTTCAGCCATTCGACGGCGCCATTGAGGGACGGGGCCTGGCCTTCAACCGGCAGTTCCGACCTGAACGGCGCGGCGCTGGCGCCTGTGGCCGGGCCGTCGGCTTTGCCCGCCGTCGCGATCTTCTGCTCAGGGGCTTTGGCGGTATGGAGCCGATCGAGGACCTGCTGTTCGAAGGATGCCGTACTCGCATAGGAAAGCTGCGACAGGAAGCCCGTATCGAGTCCGAGCGCGATGACGGCGACCCCGGCAAGAACCGCTGCGCCAAGCCCCTGCCGGATCCGCTCGCTGAAACCGAGAGATCGCTTCATGGCCGCAAATACCCGGCCTCCGACGAGCAGGGCGACGGCAAGCGAGGTCGCGGCACCCGTGGCATAAGCGGCAAGCAGCAGGCTGGTCCCCAGATTGGCGCCCTTCAGGGCCGCACCGGTCAGCACCAGTCCAAGGATCGGTCCGGCGCAGGGCGCCCATAAGAGGCCGGTGGCGATGCCGAGCATCAGGGAACCCGCGACCGTTGGCACAGCCCCAGGCTTCCCGGCGGCATTGGCAAGGCGGTTGCCGAGTTCGACGACCGGGCGGCTGACGACGCTGGCAGCGCGCGGCGAGATCAGCCCCACGCCGAAGACGGCGAGCAGCGCAAGAGCGGCAAGCCGGCCATATTCATTGGCGTTGATGGCCCAGCTGCCGCCCACTGCGGCGAGCGTCGCGACCGCGGAAAAGGTTGCCGCCATGCCGACGAGCAGGGGCAACGTGCTGCGCAGGAACGGTTGCCCGGTCCGCGCAAAAACGAAGGGCAGGATAGGCAGGATGCAGGGGCTGAGAATTGTCAGCGCCCCTCCGAGATAGGCAATGACCAGCAGCGTCATCATCTTTTCCTTTCAGGCGGGAGTTCGGGCTCCGGGCGACCAGGGCGGCCCGGCAATGACGCCACTCTCCCGGCCGCGCGTATCCCTGATATGTCGGGATTTCCGTGGATTTGTATTCGAGTGTAAAAGCTGGCCGCAGCGCCTTGTCATTCGTCAGGGCGCGTAGCGCGTGAACACAAAATCGTGGTCCTTGACGTTGCCCACGTGGCAGGAGAGACAGGTCTCATGCTGCGCGACATCGACCGGTTTGCCGTTGACGAACCGCCCGAAACCCCAGCCATGGCTGTCGGGATATTTTTTGGAGTCCTTGACCATCACCTGCACGGTGGTCGCTACGCCGGGCACCGTGGCCGGGGGAAATTCCGTCGATTGCTGCCGTTTGTAAGCAAGCTTCACCAATATCGAGCCATCGGGAAAGGGCAGGGTTCCGCTCTTGTAGGCGTTAAAGGCGATATCGTTTGCAAGAACCGCACGAAGCTCATCGAGCGGCGGCGCTTCCTGGGCGGGAGCGATGAACTGCCAGTCGCGATATCCTTTGGGAAGCGTGACGCCATAGATGGGAGAGGCGTCTTCCGGCGGCGTGTCCGCGTGGCTCGAATAAGCAGCCCCAAAACCTGCTCCCGCAACTGAGAGAGCGGCGGCGAAGAAAATCTGGCTCTTCATGACAAATCCTGCCTGATCCGAAAATGATCAGGCAATGATCTGCGCCGCAGGTATCCGGCATGTGTCGTGAAACCCGCATTTATGTATCAGATCGTAGCACGGCGCGTTGCCGCTCCGCTTCGGGCGGGCCACATCGTCTTCAGATGCCGGCGAGCACGCTCACGTCATCGTCCTTTGGGGCTTCCATCGCGGTCCTGATCGCCTTCTGGATCTCGTCCTCTATGGCCTTCCTTTCGTCGGGTGGCATGGCGGCGAGATCGCCTTCCGACAATCCCCGCGCTTCCAGATATTGCGCCCGGATTTTCTCACCGAGGCTCATATGCGCCCATTTGCTCAATTCTTTCTCCTCCGGGCTCGGGCCGCCGCCCTGCAAGGGGGCTTCCTCGATGGATCCGCCCTGCTGGCCCTGGAGCGACCAGAGCGCATTGGCAAGGTTGGAGGAAATGGAAGGCGCGGACCCTCCCGTGATCAGGGAAGCAACCCGTTCGGGTGTCTGGCCCAGCGCCGGTTGAGAAACGTCCTGAGGCCGTCCGCGGGTATAAAGCATGGCGGCGGAGCCAATGCGATCGATGCTAGACATGGTGTATCTCCTTCGCCCGCAATCTGGCGTAGGTCGCTTGCGCCTGGCTTGCCGCCATGATTGCCCGCGGTCAGTGAGCCGAGGCCTGGCATCCGGACATCCCAGATCCGGATCCTCGGGAGAGCTCATTCAATCCGTCGATATCGACTGGCGCGCCTCTTTCGCAATCCAGTCTCTGCCTGCTTTCACCTTTGGATGTTCCTGCGTGCCGCTTCTGTAAACAAAGTCATAGCCCAGCTCTATGTCCGGCGTCAGCGTTATGGTACGCCGCCGCCAAGGGATGACATACAAATAAAATGAACCCGGATCGTGCCGGAAACACCCGCGGATGCGAAGTATAGTCTCTGTGCACTGATACGGCCGCCGCGCGCCGCGCAGGCGGCAGCATTCCCCTATAGCCATCCCGCTTTTCGAGATTTTTGCAGTATCTTTCTCCTGCGATGAACAATCGTGAAACTTTTTCGAGCGCGACGAGTTTGGGGAGAGAGCAATCAGCTCGCATTTCTCGCTGCCTATAATCACCCGCTACGCGGAGGATGATCGTCCTTTCGGAGGAGATACCACATGAATTCTATTATCTATCTAGTCGGTCTAGTCGTCGTCGTCCTGTTCATTCTCTCATTGCTGGGGCTACGTTGATGGTTGATCCAACGGGTATCGAAACAAATCCTAACCGCAGCTATGTCGATTGGCCTGCCATTTTCGCCGGTGCTGTTATCTCCTCTGGCGCCATGGCGATCCTCACCGCATTCGCGGGCGGTCTCGGACTTAGTTCCATTTCGGCCGACAATGGTGGCGAGGTCAGCACCGTGTGGCTGATCCTCACCGCGCTTTTCGTCATCCTCTCGATGGTGGGCTCCTACATGCTGGGCGGTTACATTGCCGGCCGCATGCGTCGCCCCGCCGGCGCTGCCGACAGGAACGAACTAACCGTTCGTGACGGCGTCAATGGTTTGGTTGTCTGGGGTCTCGGAACGGTTGTGTCCGCGTTCCTCGCTCTCGGCGTCTTGTCCGGCGGTGCGAAAGCCGTGGGCAGTGTGGCACAGACCGCTGTCGAGGCCACGGGTTCCGCCGTTGGCGGAGCAGTTCAGGGTGCTGGTCAGCTTGCGGGCGGCATCATCTCGGGCGCCGGCAGCGCTGCAGGCGGTCTTGCGCAAGGTGCGGGTCAGGCCGCTGCGCCCAGCATCGAGCAGATGCTTCCGCAGGGCTTGAAGACCAATCCGGTCGATTATTTCACCGATACGCTACTGAGAACCGACACTCCGGCCACCACCGTGCCGGGTGACCAAAGCGCCGGTGACTTTCAGCGGCAGATCAGCGGTATTCTCGGTAATCTGCTTGCAACTGGCCAGATTTCCGATGCGGATAAAACCTGGCTCACCAATCAGATCGCTGCCCGTACAAATATCAGCCAGACCGATGCCCAGGCACGGGTAAACGAAACGGTTGAACGCGTACAGGCCGTCAGAGCGGAAGCCCAGAAGAAGGTGGATGAAGCGCAAAAGCAGGTTGAGGCTGTGAAGGCGGAAGCGCAGAAAGCGCTGGAAGACGCCAAGAACAAGGCTGCCGATGCCGCTGAAAAAGCCCGTATCGCCGGCATTCTGACCGCATTCCTGCTGGCTGCCTCCGCACTCGTCTCAGCTGCTGCCGCTTATATCGGTGCAGTGCATGGCGGACGCCACAGAGATGAAGGCCGCATCTGGGGTGGACTTGCCTACCGCAAATAACCAGTGCGAGTGATAAGAGCGGGCCTCCGTAACACCGGGGGCCCGCTCCAACAAGACGATCAAACTTATCTTATTCCCCGCTGCAACCGCTATCCTCACGATGGCGGTTTTTTATTTCCGTGCCTGCCTCGAGGAATTACTGACGTAAACGTCACCTGCGATGACACCACGTCATTTTATCGCGCGTCATCAGGCATATCGTCCTGCTTGCCGAAGATCGGGAATGTGAGCGATACGCGCGCACCACAACCGGGCTGCGACGTGATTTTGGCGTCACCGCCGCTTTGACGCATGAAACCGTAGACCATGGCGAGGCCAAGTCCCGTGCCGCCCTGTTGGGCGCGCGTGGTGAAATAGGGTTCGAAAGCGCGGTCCACCGCATCCTGATCCATGCCGTGTCCGTTGTCCTCCACCGAAATCTCAACAACAGCATCCGATTTCTGGGCCGCAATGATGATGACGCCGCCGCCCGGCATGGCTGCGGCAGAGTTGAGGCAAAGGTTGAGAATTGACTGTTCGAACAGGGCGGCATCCAGCGCCAGCCTTGGCAGATCATCCTGAAGGTGAAGGTTGATCTGGTTGCGTGTACCGACCGCAATCTCGAGAACATCCACCATTCCCTTCAGCAGCGAGGCGACATCCACATAGACAGGGTGGATCGGCTGCTGACTGCCGATGGAGAGCATGCTGCTGGCAAGCTGGCGGCCACGATCGGCGGCTTTACGGATGCGGTTGATGTTGCGCTGCTGGCGCTCGCTAAAGCCTGTTTCGCGCTCCAGAAGCCCGAGGCTTCCAGTAATGATGCCGATCATGTTGCCGACTTCGTGGCTGAGCTGATGGGTCATGCGCATGATGCCATCAAGCCGCTGTGCCTTCGCGGCTTCTGCCTCCTGACGGTCGAGCGCTGTCACGTCGCGGGCCAGCAGCACGATGCCACCGTCCGGTTGCCGGGAGACGGCAATCTCCGTGACCTGCTGATCCTGCGTGCGGTGGCGTACGGTGATCCGACTGGCGAGTCCGCCGGGCTCGCCGGATGAGGGCAAGAGGCCCGGATCGATCTCCGGTATCGTTTCGATGAAGGCGCGCAATGGCAGCTTCCTCGAGTAACCGCCGCGTTTTCCGACAAGCTCGATGATACGCCTGTTCATGGTGATGGGCTGGCCGTTGGCGTTAAACAGCGCGATGCCTTCGTTCATCGTCCGGAAGGTGGAGCGGATAGTCCGGGCCGCGGCTTCCGCCGTGCGGCGAAGACGGGACACGCGGTCGACGCTGTCCTTGAAGGCGTGAAATGCGTCCGACAGGCGGATGAGTTCGGTTTCCGAGCCTCGATAAGTGGGCAGGCTGACATTCTGCTCGCCATTGGCGAGGGAGTTCATGCCGCCTGAAAGTGCCGTTATGCCGTGCGAGACCCGCATGACGGAGCGGATGGAGAGGGTCGAGAGAATGATGACGACCACAAAAGCGATCGCGACCATGACGATCAGCCGGGTGAGCGCCGCCGAAGCCGAGGCGAGGCCTTGCGTCAGTCTGTGCGCGACGGCTTCGCTCTGCGTTTCGGTGGCGTGGGAAAGGTTGCGGGAGACGACGTGGAGTTTCGATACGGAGGACTGGATCGCAAACATTTCCAGAAGATATTGCGTCTGTGCGTCGAACACGCGTTTGTAAGGCGCAAGCCCCTCGGCTCCTGCGTCATCCATCGCGGCCGGCTCGTTCATGAAATAGCCGGTTTCCGATGTGAAGCGACGCTGCAATTCACCCAGCTGGAACAGGCTGGCGGAATTGGCCGCAGCCTGCACGATGGCATTCAGACGCTGGCGAAGGGCTCCCTCGGTGACGGCCTGACCCGTTGCGATTTCGCCGAGTGCTGCCGCTGCGTCTGCCTTGTGCTGCTGGGCCGCATCCGCATCCGCCGCGAGCGACAGGGTTTGTTGGCGAATGGCCTGGAGCAGCTCGACGATATCGTCGTTTGGAATGGTGTTCTGCGTTTCTGCTTTCTTGTATTGGCCGATGGTCCCGAGAAGGCTGTCGACCTGCGAAACCACCGCGCGGCTTTCGCTCGATACGCGGTAGGGGGATGTCGCGTTCATCAGCAGCGGCGCGCTGGAAACGAGATCGGCCACCTGGCGCGACACGAGCGAAGCGCGCGCAAGGCTGGAGAACGCCTGCAGGCTGTAGGTCGCCATTTCCGTCTTCGCTTTTTGCAAGCCGTAGATTGCGACAGCCGACAGAATGAAGACCGATGAGCATATGAAGACGATGGCAAAGGGCAGACGAAAGGCGATCGACTGGAGCAAAAGCCTGTTGATCACAATTGCGGCTCTGCACTGTCTGTGTGCAAGACGTAACCCTTGCCTCTGCGTGTCTGGATATGTTGCGGCAGATCCGGGTTGCGCTCGATCTTCCGGCGCAGGCGAAGCACGAGAACATCGACGTTGCGATCGATGAAACGGTCGCTTTCCGCGCCGAGGCGATCGAGAATATGGGATCGGCTGACCGGCCTGTTCGGCGTTTCCGCCAGAATTTCCAGAAGCGCGAATTCGGCCGTCGTCAGCGTCCTGCTGCGGTCTGCAAGGCAGACGGCGCGCCGCCCCAAAAGATCGACCGCCCAGTCTCCCAGTCTCAGCGCATTCGTCTCGGTTTCGCGTTCCGGCTCCTTTTCGACCTTGAGGGACGGAGCGATGCGCCGCAGAACGGCCTTGATCCGTGCCGTCAGTTCAATCGGCTCGAAAGGTTTGACGACATAGTCGTCGGCGGCGGTTTCCAGGCCCAGCACGCGCTCGGTTGCGCTGCCGGCAGCCGTCACCATGACGATGCCGACATTCAATCCCAGTTCGGTGCGGATACGCTGGGCGAAGGTTCTGCCGGAAATTCCAGGCAGATTGTGATCGAGAAGCACGAGATGGATTTGTTCGTGTCCCAGTGTCGCTGCGGCATCTTCTGCCGAGTGCACCACGAGCGGAGACCAGCCTTCGGCCTCCACAAGATCGGCAATCAGTTCCGCCATATCAGGATCGTCTTCGACGATCAGTATCCCGATCCTCTGTTTCTGCAAAATCAAGTCCTCCCATCACCGATCATATGCAAGAGCGATGAAATATTCAAAAGCTCGATGATGACCGGTCGTGTTACATTTGTAATATTCGTAACCAATCTCGCCCGCAGGTGTCTTTCGTTGAAAAATCGGTAACCATTCAATGGATTGCTGAAATTCGTCGTTCTGGCATGATTGTCCTCAAGAATGGAACGGGGAGGTTCCATGGGAGGACAAGGTGAAAGCATCGCTTGCGGCATTCAGCGCCGGTTTAGCCCTGTGGGCGCTCGGCACCGCCGGGGCGCAGGCCGATGGACGGCTGAGCATTCTTTGCGCGGCGGATGATGCCTGGTGCGCGGCGATGCAGAGGGCTTACGAGACGAAAACCGGCGTGCAGACCATCATGGTCCGCAAGAGCACCGGTGAAATTCTTGAACAGGTTCGCAAGGAAAAGGACGCGCCGACGGTTGACGTCTGGTGGGCCGGTACCGGTGATACCCATTTGCAGGCTGCGTCCGAAGGGCTTCTGGAGGCCTATGCCTCGAAGAATGAAACCGAAGTTCTTCCCTGGGCGCAGAATTTCTTCACCATGTCGGGCGGGCAATCGGCCGGCATTTATGCGGGTGCGCTCGGTTTTGCCTACAATAGCGATCTTTTGCAGCGGCAGGGGCTTCCGGTTCCAAGCTGCTGGAAAGACCTGATCAGCGAGACCTATCGCGGCAAGATATTGGCCGGCAATCCGAACTCGTCAGGCACCGCCTTCACCATGCTCGCGACCCTCGTCCAGCTTTTCGGCGAGGAGGAGGCGTTCAGCTACATGAAGGCGCTCGATCAGAACGTGGCCGAATATACCAAGGCAGGCTCGGCGCCCGTCAAGGCGGCGGCGCGCGGCGAAGCAGTGATCGGCATATCGTTCATGCACGACGCCGTCACGCAGAAGGAGGCGGGTGCACCCCTCGTCATCGTCGCGCCCTGCGAGGGAACCGGTTATGAGATCGGTGCGGTCAGCATTGTCAGGGGGACGAAAAACCGGGAGGAAGCCCGTCGGTTCGTGGACTTTGCGCTGAGCCCGGATGGTCAGGCCACGGGGGCTGCTGCGGGGCAGAACCAGGTGCCATCAAATGCGAAGGCAGCATTGCCGGCAGGTGCGCCGGACCTCTCGCTGATCAAGATGGTCGACTATGACTTTGCGACCTTCGGCACACCGGAAGAACGGGGACGGCTTTTGCGCCGGTTTGACACGGAAGTACATCCCCCCAGCCAATAACCAGACGACTTGAGGCGGACCAGGACGACAGCCACCGGCGTGTCGAACGGCGAAGCCATGTCCGCAGACTTATTCAGACGCAAACAATGGAGGAAATCATGCGACTGACGATCATATCCAGCCTGCTTCTCGCAGGCACCACGCTCTTGGGCGTTCCGGCCCATGCTGCCGGCGACCTCAATCTCATCTGCGCCGCAGATGTGGTGATCTGCGAGCAGATGAAGGGTGACTTCGAAAAGACCCATGACATCAAGGTCAATATGGTGCGCATGTCCTCGGGCGAGGCTTATGCCAAGATCCGCGCCGAGGCACGCAACCCGAAGACCGACCTTTGGTGGGCCGGCACCGGCGATCCGCATCTTCAGGCGGCTTCTGAAAACCTGACGCTCGAATATAAATCGAAGATGCTCGACCAGTTGCAGGACTGGGCGAAGAACCAGGCCGAAAGTGCCGGTTACAAGACGGTCGGCGTTTATGCCGGTGCGCTCGGCTGGGGGTACAACACGGATATCTTCAAGAAGAAGGGCTACAAGGAACCGAAGTGCTGGGCTGATCTGCTCGCGCCGGAACTGAAGGGCGAAATCCAGATCGCCAACCCGAATTCCTCTGGCACGGCCTATACCGCACTTGCCTCGCTGGTGCAGATCATGGGCGAAGATCAGGCCTTTGATTATCTGAAGAAGCTCAACGGCAATATTTCGCAATATACCAAGTCGGGCTCGGCCCCGGTCAAGGCGGCGGCGCGTGGCGAAACGGCTGTCGGCATCGTCTTCATGCATGATGCCGTGGCGCAGACAGCGGAAGGCTTTCCGGTAAAGTCGGTCGCGCCGTGTGAGGGCACCGGCTATGAAATCGGCTCCATGTCCATCGTCAAGGGTGCGCGCAATCTCGAAAACGCCAAGACCTGGTATGACTGGGCGCTGCAGCCGGACGTTCAGTCGCGCATGAAGGACGCGAAGTCGTTCCAGCTTCCGTCGAACAAGACGGCCGAAATTCCCAAGGAAGCGCCGCGCTTCGAGGATATCAAGCTGATCAATTACGACTTCAAGACCTATGGCGATCCTGAAAAGCGCAAGGCCCTGCTGGAGCGCTGGGACAAGGACGTCGGCACCGCCGCCAACTGATATCCCATGTCGGCTGCCTTCGTTTCTCAATGACGAAGGCAGCCCCTTTCCGACACACTCAATTTTGTGAGGTTGACCATGACCCATGGCAATCGCAGGCTGGATATTGTTCTGGCCTTGGGCCTTGCTGCCTTGGTGCTGGTGCCCTGGTACCGCATCGAAAGCGGCTTTTTTGGCCTTGGCTGGCTATCGGATTTTCCGACATCATCGCAGGTCGCGCCCGGCATTCTCCAGATGATAACCGAAGGCCGCATCTGGCTGTTCGGCGTCCTGATCTTCTTTCTGTTGGGAGCCGTTGCGCGGACGCTGTCCGATCCTATCCTGCGCGGCAGGCTTCTCGTGGCCGCCGGTACTTTCGGGCTTGCTTTCCTCGTTCTCCAGGGGCTGGCGATCGGCTTTACCGGATGGACCTGGCAGGCCACCGAAAGCCTCTTTGGAGCCATGGCCGATGGGCAGCCCTCCATGGGCGCCGGCGCCGTGACGATGGCTTTCGTCTTCGTGCTCTTCATTTCGTTTGGTCTTGCCGAACGGGGCTTCATGAAGGGTGACGTCTTTGTCGTCTCCTCTATTTCGCTGCTCGTATTCCTGGTCTGCGTCTTCGTCTTTTATCCCATTGGCAGCATGATGGTGGGCGCGGTTCAGGACTTTGACGGCTCGTTCAATCCCGACGGATTTATCCGCAATATGCGCGATCCCGGCATCTGGAGCCTAGACTGTGTCGTCGGTGCCGGCCGCTGCGGTGTCGCATGGCGCACGCTCTTCCTCGCCATCATGACGGCGGCGGGATCGACCATCCTCGGACTGGCCTTTGCGCTTGTCGCCACCCGCACGCGTTTTCCGTTCAAGAAAGGCCTGCGGCTGCTGACGATCCTGCCGATCATCACGCCGCCCTTCGTTATCGGTCTTGCCCTGACTCTGCTTTTCGGTCGTGCGGGCGTCGTCACCGAATTCATGTCGAGCGTCTTCGGCATCGAGCCGGGCCGCTGGCTCTACGGCCTGACCGGCATATGGATCGCGCAGGTCCTGTCCTTCACGCCGATTTCATTCCTCGTCCTGATCGGTGTCGTCGAAGGCGTCAGCCCGTCAATGGAGGAGGCGTCGCAGACGCTGCGTGCCGACCGGTGGCGCACCTTCTGGCGCGTGTCGCTTCCGCTGATGAAGCCGGGCCTTGCCAATGCGTTTCTGATCGGCTTCATCGAAAGCATGGCGGATTTCGGCAATCCCCTGGTGCTGGGCGGCAGCCACGGCGTTCTCTCGACGGAAATCTTCTTCGCCGTCGTCGGCTCGCAGAATGACCCGTCACGTGCCGCAGTCCTCGCCATCGTGCTGCTCTGCTTCACGCTGTCTGCCTTCATCGCCCAGCGCTTCTGGCTCGCTGGCAAGAATTTCGCCACGGTCACCGGCAAGGGCGACAGCGGCGCGCATATCGCCCTTCCGAAATCCATGTCGATTGCGGTGCACGCGCTCGTCGTTCCCTGGATGCTTTTTACCATCGTCGTTTATGGCATGATCCTCGTCGGTGGTTTCGTGAAGACCTGGGGCCTCGATAATACGTTGACGATCGAACATTACGTCCGCGCCTTCTCCGTCAGCTTCAGCAATGGTTCGATCGCCTGGACGGGCGTCGCGTGGAATTCCTTCTGGACGACGATGGAGATCGCCCTGATTTCCGCCCCGCTCACCGCGGCTGTCGGGCTGCTGACGGCCTATATCATCGTCCGGCAGAAATTTGCCGGCAGGAACCTGTTCGAATTCGCTTTGATGATGAGCTTTGCCATTCCCGGCACGGTCATCGGCGTCAGCTACATCATGGCCTTTAACCTGCCACCGCTCGAAATGACGGGATCGGCCCTGATCCTCATTGCCTGCTTCGTCTTCCGCAACATGCCGGTTGGCGTGCGCGGCGGCATTGCGGCCATGAGCCAGCTGGACAAAAGCCTCGACGAGGCCTCGCTCACACTCCGGGCAAACAGCTTCCGCACCATTCGCCTGGTGGTGCTGCCGCTCCTGCGCCCGGCGATCAGGGCGGCGCTGGTCTATTCCTTCGTCAGGGCCATCACGTCCATCAGCGCGGTCATCTTCCTCGTCAGCGCCCAATACAACATGGCGACGTCCTATATCGTCGGCCTGGTTGAAAACGGCGAATACGGTGTCGCAATCGCTTATTCCTCGATGCTGATCGTCGTCATGATCACCGTCATCGCGGGCTTCCAGCTCATCGTCGGCGAAAGACGTCTGCGGCGCGAAAACCGCGTCGCGGGCCTCGATGCAGCCAAATCCGTTTCTCACCCTCAGGAGAAAATCGCATGATTACCGTCAAACCGGGCTCCGTCGTCTTCGAAAATGTCCGCAAGACCTTCGGCGCATTCACCGCCATTCCAGATCTGTCATTGACCATCGAGCCCGGCACGCTCGTCACCCTTCTCGGGCCCTCCGGTTGCGGCAAGACGACGACGCTCCGCATGCTCGCCGGCCTTGAACATCCTAATTCCGGCCGCATTCTCATCGGCGGCAAGGATGTCACCATGCTTCCCGCCAACGAGCGCGATGTCTCGATGGTCTTCCAGTCCTATGCCCTGTTTCCGCATATGAGCGCCCTGGATAATGTCGCCTACGGCCTCCAGTCCTCGGGCCTTAAAAAGGCCGAGGCGCGGGAAAAGGCCGAAGAGGGGCTCAAGCTCGTCGGCCTTGCGGGCATGGGCCACCGCCTGCCAGCGGAACTCTCCGGCGGCCAGCAGCAGCGCGTCGCGGTTGCCCGCGCCCTCGTGCTGGAGCCGCAGGTGCTGCTCCTCGATGAACCCTTGTCGAACCTCGATGCGCGCCTGCGCCGGCGCGTGCGCACCGATATCCGCGAGCTTCAGCAGAGGATCGGCTTCACCGCCGTTTATGTCACGCATGACCAGGATGAGGCGCTGGCGGTATCGGATCGCATCATCGTCATGAAGGAGGGAGAAATCGCCCAGTCCGGCGCCCCCCGCGAACTTTACGAGGCGCCTGCATCCTCCTTCATCGCCGATTTCATGGGGGAGGCCAACGTCGTGCCCTGCGAAGTCGTCTCCCAGACGGGTGACGAATCCCTTGTGCGGGTTGGCACGATGGAACATCGGGTCCGAAGCCGCGGCCCGCGCTCCGGCAGCGCTAAGCTTGCCGTGCGTCCCGGCGCCATCACCATCGGCGCGGCAGGTGGCAGCGGCATGCCCGGCCGCGTGCTGCACACGGCCTATCTCGGCGGCCACATCGAATATGAAGTCGAAACGGAAGTCGGCACGCTCTTCATCATCGACCATGAAATGAACCACACGCAACGCGAAACCAGCGATGTCACACTCAATTTCAAAAACCGTGGCATAGCCCTCATCGACGCTTGAAGACTCATGGACTTAAGGAAAATGGAAATGACAGGACAGAATGACGGCCTCGATCAACGCTTTGCGCTGGCAAAGACGCTGGCGGAAGAGGCCGGTTCAATGGCGCTCGATTATTTCAACAAGCGCGACAGCCTCGTGATCGAGACGAAGCGCGATCTGCAGGACGTGGTCTCCATTGCAGACCGCAACGTCGAGACCATGCTGCGCGAGCGCGTCGCCGCAGCCTTCGCGAATGATGGTTTCCTCGGTGAGGAGCACGGTTATCAGGACGGTACCTCCGGCTACACCTGGGTTGTCGATCCCATCGATGGCACCGCCCCCTTCGTCAATGGCATGCCAAGCTGGTGCGTCTCGATCGCCGTCATCCGCGACGGTGCGCCGGTCATCGGCGTCATCAAGGTCCCGTGTTCGCAGGAAATCTACGCTGCCGCACAGGGCCATGGCGCGACCCTGAATGGCACGCGCTTGCAACTTGATCCGTCAAGGAACCTTCAGAACGCGCTGACGGGCATCGGCAGCAATAACTATGTCACGCCGCAGCGCGTCGGGCACATCATCAGCGACGTGCTGGCCCGCGGCGGAAACTTCATCCGCAACGGCTCGGGAGCCTTGATGCTGGCTTATGTCGCGGCAGGACGCCTTGTCGGATATTACGAGCCCCACATGCGCGCCTGGGATTGCATGGCCGGCTTCTGCCTCGTCAACGAAGCCGGCGGCCGTTCCATGCCGTTTTCGCTGGAAGGTGAAAAGCTGTTCGAAGGACAACCCGTCCTCGCTGGCAATGCCTCCTGTTATCAGGAGCTGGTGGACATTCATAAGGCAGCTCTTGACGCCTGAGTGAGGCGTGCAGCTTTCCCGATATCGAAAAACGGCCCGTAGCGGCCGTTTTTTACCGCTTTGGACTACAACGGCCCGCGTCCCGAAGTCGATCACGAACTGATCGGTGTCATCGGTGTATTGGCAGCCAGGCGAATAGCTTAGCTTGCTGCCGCAACCATCTCCATCGGGCTATAACTCGGTAGGTTCGATGTCTTTTCTCTGCCGTCGCTCCGGCTGAAAAGTCATGATCCTAGATCAGCAGATAACTGGCTTCGGAAATGCCTTGAGCAATGGCTTGCCCCGCAAGGACGATAATGTCGCCTTCAACGGGTTGATGAGGCGGCAGCAAGTGTTTGTCGATCGTCAGCAGGAAATGCGATGAGTGCCTTTCGCCTGGCGAAATGGAAATGTAAGACCAGCGATGCCAGGCAAATGGCATCGTGGCGAGGGCCATTCCCAAAAGTCCTTTAAGACGCATCGACCATGTTGCCGAGGACTTGGCGTGGCGGGCAGCATCGGTCTCATCGACAATGTGCGGACGCTGTGAGGCCGTTTGGCCATGGTTGATCTTCCATGCCTCGGGGTCATCATTGGCGAGATCGATCGTTGATTTTACCGGCTCGGCGATCAGCGCAACGTTCGGGCTGAGCAAGCGCGGAACGAAAGAAAACGGCAGGCTGCGGATTTCGCGCAAAGGCGCGTTGACGCGGATAAGCTGCGCCAGACACCGCCAGTCGAAGCCCTGATGTGACGTATGGTGCGCAGGCACCCGGTCCATCCGATACAACCCCGCCCAAAAGGTCTCTTTCAGGTTACCGGATTGCCTGTTATAGCCCATGAGGGCCGAACCCCAGTTCTTGATCCAAACGGCTGGCCCGACTTCGACCGGCACCGTCACCAGGAAAATCCGGGGACGGACGATCGCGCAGACATGCTCGATGACACGGACCGTGCGGTTGAGGTGGATATGTTCGAGCGTTTCCAACGCAATGACGATATCGGCCTCGATCGTTTCGTAAAGCCTCTCGTCGGTGGCGTCGCCGACGATGAAACGGCAGTTTTCGTTTTTGCCGTAACGATTGCGTGCGGCATCGATGAAGATAGGATCGTAGTCTATCCCGACGTAATCAACGTCGAATTTTTCGAGAATATGGCCGACCGCCGTTCCAGGACCGCAACCGATATCCAGTATTCTGACCTTGCGATTACCAACGTCCTTCTGCACTGTTTCGAGGACCTCGAGCAGCTTGCGATAGCGGCCCGCATGCAGAAAGCGCGTCAGCCAGTTGAAGTCCTGCATTTTTTCGTAAGTCGTCGCGAACGTCCCCATCCAATCCGCCTCCATAAATCGTAGATGATGTCGCCTCGCGCTCCCTGCTACCTTAAAAGATCGTGCGCGACCCGGCGTTGTACTTCCGAAGTCTGGCACGGCCTGCGGGACCTGCAACTCGACCAAAAGGCTTAAGTCGAAAGCGGCAATACCCACCCTGCCTCCTCTAAAAGACAGATATCGACGTGGTGCACGATGAATTGGCCAGTTCTGACTTGTCGTCCTCTCCCTTTTGGTATGCTGCCGACGCGCAGGGCCTCGTTATAACTTTCAGACAGGCGCCATCCGGGGCCGGAACCGCTGGGAGATGTGGTGGATGGTAGACAAGAGAGCCTTGATTATCGGCGTAACGGGGCAGGATGGCGCATATCTCAGCGAATTGCTGCTTGCCAAGGGATACATGGTTCATGGCCTGAAAAGGCGGTCCTCCTCCTTCAATACCGGCCGGATCGACCATCTTTATCAAGATCCATTCGAAGAAGACCTTCGCTTCCGCCTGCACTTCGGTGACCTGACGGATGCCACGAACCTGTGCCGCGTCATTCAGGAGGTCCAGCCCGACGAGATCTACAATCTCGGTGCCCAGAGCCATGTCCAGGTCAGCTTCGAGACGCCGGAATATACCGCAAATGCGGATGCGCTGGGCACGCTGAGGCTGCTGGAAGCCATGCGTATCCTGAACCTTGGCGATCGCTGCCGGTTTTACCAGGCATCGACATCGGAGCTGTTCGGAGGGATGGGCACTGTTGCCCAGCACGAGGGTACGCCGTTCTATCCGAGAAGCCCCTATGCTGCGGCCAAACTCTACGCATACTGGATGACGGTCAACTACCGGGAAAGTTACGGCTTTCACGCATCCAACGGCATTCTCTTCAACCATGAGAGCCCCATTCGCGGGGAGACATTCGTCACCCGGAAGATCACGCGTGGCGTTGCGGCCATCGAGCGCGGTCTCATGAGCAAGCTGCGTCTTGGCAATCTCGACGCAAAGAGGGACTGGGGGCATGCGCGCGATTATGTCGAAGGCATGTGGCGCATCGTGCAGCAGGAAATACCCGAGGACTATGTGCTTGCGACCGGCGAGGCACATACGGTGCGGGAATTCGTTGAGCTTGCTTTCGGCGTGGTTGGCAAGAAAATAGAATGGCACGGCGATGGCAGTGACGAAGTGGGATATGATGCCAAAACCGGCAATTCGATTATCGAAATCGATCCCAGATATTTTCGTCCGGCGGAAGTCGATTTTCTTCTCGGCGACCCCAGCAAGGCGCGCAGAAAACTCGACTGGAGCCACTCGACTTCCTTTTGCGACCTCGTTCAGGAAATGGTCGAAGCGGATCTTCGCCTCGTAATGTTGGAAGAGGGAAGAAATGAGTTCGTCGCCTGAATCGAAAGATATGCCATTCAGCTTGAATGGCAAGCGTGTCTGGGTCGCCGGCCATACGGGTATGGTCGGCTCGGCACTCGTGCGACGTCTGGAGCGCGAGAATTGCGAAATTCTCAAAGTCTCCCGCCGCGAGCTTGATCTGACCCGACAATACGAGACGGAGCAATGGATGGCGGCGGCAAGGCCCGAGGTTATCTTTGTCGCTGCCGCCAAGGTCGGAGGCATTGCAGCAAATGCAGCCTATCCGGCGGATTTTCTTTACACCAACACGCTCATTTCGATGAATATCATGAAATCTGCTGCCGACATCGGTGTCGAAAAGCTTCTCTGGATGGGGTCGAGCTGCATCTATCCGAAATTCGCAGCACAACCGATCATGGAAAATGCACTTCTGACAGGTCCGCTGGAGCCGACCAACGAGGCTTACGCGATTGCGAAGATCGCGGCGCTCAAGCTTTCCCAATTCTATTCCAGTCAATACGGCCTGAATTGCGTCTCCGTCATGCCGACCAACATTTACGGTCTGAACGACAATTTCGATCCGCAAAGCTCGCATGTCATTCCCGCGATGATCCGGAGAATGCATGAGGCGAAAATCAGCGGTCAGAACAAGATTGTTCTATGGGGTACGGGCAGTCCCCTGCGTGAATTTCTCCATGTGGACGATCTGGCGGATGCCTGTTGTTTCCTCATGAAATCATCGGCGCATTTTCCGCTGATCAATATCGGCTCGGGACGCGAGATATCCATCCGCAATCTCGCTCATCTGATTGCCGGTATCGTCGGCTACGATGGGCAGATCGTTTTTGACACCAGCAAACCCGATGGAGCCCCCAGAAAACTGCTCGACTGCTCGCGGCTAAACGCGCTCGGCTGGGGCTCGACGGTCGAGCTCAGATACGGGATTCAGGATTTGTATGAGTGGTGGCGACAACCAAAGTCGCTGCAATCGGATATGGTACGACAAGCGGCAAGATGAGATCGCCAAATTCCCTGATGTCATCGATTTTGCTTGCCGCCCTTGTGTTCGCATTTTCAGGTGTCTCGTCTGCCGGGCAGCCCGCAGTGCAGAGAACGCAAGAGCAAGGTAGCCAACCTGATCCACGGCAGTTCGGTTTCCCGATACCTCTTCCTGAACCGCGGTTGCCTGACGATGCCGATGCCTTCAATCCGCCGTGGATGGAGGTCGGCGGCAAGGGGCCGGCAATCGCGGAGATTTCGAAAACGGCGGGCGCTGGCGAGGTCGTCTCGATGACAGGTGTCGATCTCGACGGACGAACCGGCTTTCAGATCTTTTCGCAACCCCCCGGTGCCACGGAGGGTGTGGTGACGCCCGTGTCACCCTTGACGGCAGATGCGACGGCAGCGACGCTGCTACTACCAGCTACGCTTCCTTCATGGTCCATGTACCTGATCAGGGCCCAGCGGGGGAGTGTTCAAGGGCGCAGCTTCGCGATCAACCGCACCGAAAGCTGGTGGATCGGGCCGGATGCCGCAGCACCGGGAGCGATTGTCTCGGTCTATGGACGCAACCTGTCGCGGTTCAACGGGACCAGCCGATCCTATCTCTATATCAAGCCGACCGGTGCCGCCGGCTGGTACGTCAAGGCAATCTCCGTCAATCCTTTCAAGGTCGATTTCGAGGTGCCGGCTCTTCCGCCGGCGCGTTATGAAGTGTGGGTTCACAATACCCATGGCGGCCGGTTCGGCTGGAGCGGTCCGCTGAGACTTGATGTCCAGTCGCAATCGCCATGGGCGGCGCAGGATAAAAAGCGCATCGACGCCCGGCAGTTCGGTGCAAAGGGCGATGGTGTGACCGACGACACTGCAGCCATTTTGCGCGCCATCGACGCTGCGGCTGCAACAGCGCCGTCGACATTGTATTTCCCTGCCGGCATTTATCTCGTGACGACGTCTCTGAGGGCGCCCGCAAACGTGGGCTGGTTCGGGGCAGGGATGAACAAAACGGAGATCAGGCTGAACCGCAGGATTGACCAGAGCATGGTTGGCGTTGACGGCGACGACACCCGGTTCGAGAACCTGACCCTCAATGCCAACCGCAACATTGCCGGTAAACCTCTTCTTGCTTTGCGCAAGACCAAAAACACGCGGCTGGATTCCGTCCGCGTCGACGCGTGGGGCGTGCCGGCTCTCGATGCGCAGGATACAGAAGGGCTTTTTGTCCATGCGTCCGAGCTGATCGAAAATGGGTCCTTTTACGGCGCGAGCCGGCAGGTATTTTTCTCCGACAACCGGTTCCTGATGACGGGCTACGGTGAATCCGTCGTCGCCCTATGGGGTGGGCGCGATTTTGCCATGATGGGCAACGAGCTAGTAAACGCCGATGAAAGCCGCGACGACGGTCATGGCATCGGACGTTTTTTTGTTGGCCAGGCGCATTTCGGAAGCATGCGAAACCTCTATTTTGAGAAAAACATTTCGCGCAACGCTGCGCCCCACGATTGTACCAAGGTCGATTGCAACAAGGGCGAACAAATCTGCTTCGAGATCGTCGGGAGCAAGCTTAAAAACGATTTCGTCGGCGCTTCGTCGAACTCGGTTACCTTCAAGTCTCTATCTGATCTGGGGGATGCCGTGCCGGGCGGACGCGATCTCGTCATCGTTGGCGGGCGAGGTGCCGGTCAGCACCGTCACATCGCGTCGACGGACGGTTCTGTCGTTCTGCTTGAGCAAGCCTGGAATGTCGTGCCGGATCGAACGAGCCGTTTTGCCCTGGCAGCGACCGCATCGAGAGCGGTGATATACGATAATACTCTCGATGGCAGGGAAAGCTATGCGGAGCATGACTCCGATTCCACCGGCGTTCTTCTCTACGGAAACGTCTACGACGTGGTGGTCGACAGCAATCGCATCTCCCGGATGCGGCACGGCATGATGACGGTTGCGCTGGACTCGACGCGCGGACTTAGCCCGTATTTCCTGCAATATTCCAACAACAGCGTGACGCGCAGCAACAGCGGCCTTTATGTCGGAACGACATTCGCGGATACCGGCGTTGCGGGAATCTGGGGCGGTCTGGGAAATGTCTATCGCAGGAACAGCTTCACCGATATCGCCTATATCGGTGTCGAATTTGAAACCTGGAACCATCCCGGTGCCGACTACAATGGGACGGTCTTCGACGGAAATACCTTCGCCAACGTCCGCTACGGCTTCGTTGATGCCTACAGACTTATGTGGACGCACGATGGCAGCTTCAAGGCCGGACCGGCCGAACGCTCAAGGCGGATCAACACGGTGCTCTACGACAATCATTTTACCCGGGGAACGTCAGGGGCCGCGCAAAACGCGGGTTTCGTGACGATGCATCCGGAGAACAGCTGGGCAAATATCGGCTCCACATGGAGCGGTTTTGCAATGGGAAACGGAGGCCCAACGGCCGGCGCCGTTAAATCGTCCTCCGATGCTGCAAGGCCAATACCTGATTGAGCCGGGGGTCTGTTCCCGGAAAAATCCGGGCAAACTACCTCTAATGACGTATCTGCGGTGAATTGACGGGCTGCCGGAAAGTGGTGAATATGGCCCGGTAGACCAAGGCCATGCGATACCATGGCCCATTGAGATTGAGGCGCGGCGGTTTTCATCTCAGGCGAGGGGACCGACGGATCGTTCGTTACTCCATGAGTGGCGAGCGGTCTGTGGTTCCGTTTGACCGGGACAATTTCTTGCAAATTTCAATCCGAACCTATCGGCGCAACAGGATTTGCGCGGCGCTCGTGACTGTTTGTGCAGAAAGCAAATTGGCTCGCCCGGTTTAACGAGCGAGCCCTCCCAGTTACCAGATAATTCCGGTTACAGGTGACCCGCCAAAGTATCAGGGGGCGGCGGGTAACCCTTAGAAAACGCTTTTATGGCTCCGGTTCAATCTGGCTATAAGCGGTAGGATCCGCATCTATCCATTTGCTATCTGCCAAACCTTCGCGCTTTGGGTAACGGCGGGACGATAAAAGCGTTAGAGTTTGTCACCTGGCCGGTCCGTGTTCCGCCGCCAAATTGAGCCAGGCGCGGACGTCGGTCGCCGTGATCCAGATCTGTCCATCGAAGGCAAACATTCCCTTCTCGATTTTGGATGCCGCTATCGTTGCGAACACGTCGACGAATTGCGCCAGACGTTGCGCATCGCACTGTGGTGGGGACTGAATGTCGTTCAGGGCATCTTGCGTCACGTGGACGGGCTGCAGCCCTCTTTCGCCGTTCACGATGATGACGGCACGCTGCCTGACCATGTGATAACCAACCGGAATGATCGCAGATTCCATCTCCGTCTCCCCGGCACTTGTGCCGATTGTTCTGTTCTCTGGAGGAAATCGGGAGCCACCGATCGAACGTCGGCAAACTCTTTTGATTGGTGCGGGTCCTTACAAAAATGTCGGAAGGCACTGTTCAGAATAGCAAATTGCGACCTGGCGCTATAGCTCTCCAAAAGCGGTAGCTGCCTTGTGGGGCCGCTCAAACAGGGGGGGGCGGAGACGCTCGTTACTCTAGTTGACGCTTCCCGTGACGACCGCTGCCGAAACCGTGTCTTTGTCGGAGACCGACAGGCGGACGCGGACGACGTCCCCCGCCCGGACCTGCGTATGCTCGTCCGCAGCGATCTCGCGATATGTGCCTGCAACCTGCCGCACGATGAAGAACTTGGTTTGGATCATGTCCTCGAGGCTGGAAACCCGCCGCGCCGTCGAGCCGATCTCGGCCATGGATTGAAGGCTGAAGTCCAGCTTTTTCTTCAGGCGCATGATGTCCAGCGAGGTCTCGCGCAATTCGGTCGCGGCGTCATTGTGCCTTTTGCTCTTCAGCTCCAGAATCCGCCGCTCCACCTCGCTCTTGTTTTGTTGCGCGCGCGCCAGGAACGATGTCGATTCCAGCACCTGCTGGTTCATGGATAGCAACTCGCGCTTGCGCTCTCTCAAGGCAGATTCCGAGGCTGCACCGCGCGTCACAAGTTCCTTCGAGGCGTTGACGTCCATGTCGAGCAACTCAAGCTGCTGGCTGCGCATGACGTTGCTTTTCTGAAGCGTGTCTATTTCCTGAATGAAGTTCTGTCTTTGGACTTCGAGATTGGTCTTTTCGTCCTGCTGCGCCGACAGGCGAAGGCGAAACAGACTTGTTTCAGATGCGACGATCTTCTCCAGCGCGGCGCGATCCCGGACAAGTCCGATTTCGTCGCCCTTATATTCGAATTCGGTGTCGTTCAGTTCCGCTTCCAGCCGGACGCGCCGGATATCCTGCGACAGGAGCTGCATCGACATGTCTTCATATTCCTGCTGGGCAGCGATCAGCTGTATGCCCGAGGTGTCCCTCTGTGAATTCGACTCGCGCAATCCCCCGCCGAGCGCGAAGAGTTCAAGCACGATCATTCCGGGACGGAATTCGTATTTCCCCGGCTTCTGGACGTCGCCGACAACGAAGATCGGAGCATATTCCTTGACCGCGACGGCAACGGAGCGGTTTGCCACATGGCTTGCCAGATCACGGCTGATACGCTCACCGATTTCGTTCACCGTCTGGTCGACCACGTTGACGTTGCCAAGCAGCGGATAACCGATCGTTCCATCTGCGCTGACGGGGAAGAGGCCGGTCAGGCCCGGATCGCCATAGACGGAGATCGTCAGGACGTCGCCGGTAGCGACCTTGTAGTTGGTGCCATCTGCCGCGGCCGGTGTCTGGTAAAACGCCAAGGACAGAAAGGTGGTGCTGGCGATCATCAGGGAATAGCCCCTGGACCTTGTCAAAAAGCGCATGTTTCACCTCTCGTTATGAACCACAGCCGGTGGGCGCAGACTGGTCGCCCGCTTGCGCAGCTTGAAATGAGGGTTCCAGTCCCGGAAAATCCTCGGCCAGACCGGCGGTTGACGCTTTCTCGGGCGTCGTATTCCGTTGAGGATGATGCCCGTGATCGGCCGACCCGCGACCCGCAGCTTGATGACGGCGTTTTTCATGCCCGTGCCATCGGCGACATCCTGCCGGACCACGAAGGAGACGGCGTCCGAAAGGGTGGCGATCCGCAACAGGTCGAGGTCATGGTCAACGGATGGGGCCTCGATCAATATCAGTTCGTATCGCTGTCTCGCCTCCACAATCAGGCCGGCGAAGCGCTTGCTTCCAAGAACAAGATTTGGCGGCATATCGCTTTTCTCAGCGATGATGATGTCGACCCCGGAGGCATGATCGCGCTGGACAATGTCGTCCAGAGTGACCTCATGGCTGACTGCCTGGGCGACATGCGACGTCGATCCCACATCGAATTCCGCCCCGAGAGCCGGATTTCGCAGATTGGCGTCGATCAGCAGCAGCTTCACGCCGCTCATCGCAAGAGATCTTGCGAGGTTGGCAATCACGAACGTCTTGCCCTCCCCATCGGCCGAAGAAGTGAAGGCGATCACTTTCGCCTTGCTCTCGGCCAACTGTAAGTGGGTCTGGAGGTCGGCGAACGCGCTGTAGAAATCCGCCGCGCCGCTGCTGAATTTCCCGGGCTTGTTCTGGAACTCTCCGAAGGAAATGCGCGGGATGCGCCCGATCACGTTAAGTCCGGTTTTCTGTTGAAGAGATGTGATGGAGCCAACGGACCGGTCAGTGAAATTCAGGATGAAAGCCGTTGCCAAACCGGTGCTGCAACCGAGAAGAAGTGCAACGAGGCCCCACAGACCCGCGTCCGGACTGGTCGGCTTACGGGACGGCATGGCGCTCGATATGATCCGTGCCTCGGCAGTAGCGATACCGTCCTGCTCGATCGTCTGCTTGTAGCGTGCGAGATATGTCTCGTAGATCGAGCGGTTCGCCGCCGCTTCCCGGTCGAGTTGCCCGGACTGAACCATTGCCATATCCGTCGTGGAAATGGCGCGTTGCACATCATTGAGGCTGGCTTCAACCTCCTGCCGCTGTTTTTCGTTGACCTCGATCTCGTTGCGCAAGGCAGCGATGATCTGCGCTATCTCTGAATCGATCTGCTTGTTGAGCGAACTGAGCTGGGAGGATAGTTGCGGCCGCTCCGGGCTCATGACGGCGCCGCTTTCATCGATCTGCGCAATGGCTCTGATGACCCTTGCCTGCTCGGCCCGTAAAAGCTGGATCGTTGGCGAGGACAGAACTTCGGTGATCCCCAGCCCATCGCCGCTTTTCTGCAATGCGAGCGCTGTCGCCAGGCGTGCCCTCGATCCCGCAAGCTTGGCCTGTAGCGTCGTCAGCTCGACATTCAGACTTGAGAGACGCTGCGACTGCAACGGGAGGCCACCCGTGTTTATCAATCCGGATTTCTCGCGAAATTGCGATGCCTGACGTTCGGATTCCTCCAGTGCCGTCCGAAGACTGACCAGCCGCTCCCCGAGCCACGCGCTGACGCGCCGGGTTGCAGTTGTCTGAAGGTCGATCTGATAGTCGATATAGGCTTCCCCGAAAGCATTGGCGACTTTCGCGGCGAGTGCCGGATCGCCGGCATAATAGGAGATGTAAATTGTATACGACCGGCCATCATTCATCACACGAACATTGGTCATGAGGTTGTCGACCATTTTCGACGTCTCGGCGTCGTTACCAAGCGTGGTCACGTCGGTGTTCGCCCGGTCGGAGTTGGTTTGTCGCCCTTCCAGCAGTCGATCTTTCCGCAGGATGACGAGAACCCGTTCGGCCATGGACCTCGAGCCGATGATATCGAGTTCGGTTCGAAGCACCGGACTTTCCTGAGGCAGCGGCGAGACCACGGATTCGGTGGGGAGCGCCTGAAGCTTGCGGACATCAAGCGCAAGAGTTGCCTCGGCCTTGTATCGGATCGGGGTTCGCGCGTAGCCGATTGCCGCGACAGCGAAACTGACGAGAAAGCAGATGAAGACGGCTCTGCGCCGCTCCCGCAGGATGGATATGAAGCGGGAAATACCTTCCTGCTCACCCGGAGATGATGACGACTGGATCATGACGGTTCCTGCTGTGAGCGGGGCGTTCGGTAGCGGTCGGTGAATGGCGTGTGTTTAGTGCTCGTAACCCATGTCGCCGATCTTGCAGGCAACTTCCGTGCGGTTGGTTGCTCCAAGTTTCTTCATGATATTGCGGATATGCACCTTTATGGTGCTTTCACAGAGGTTCAGTTCCTGAGCGATATCCTTGTTCGCCTTGCCGCACCGCAAGGCTTCCGCAATCGCCGATTGACGGCTTGTGAATTTCATCGGCGGTATGGTCGCATGTGCCGTCAGGCCGAACAGGCTTTTCATGTTCATCACGCTGCTTGCCGGGATGAAACGCCCGCCCGCGATTGCAAGACCGATCGCCTGGACACAGACATCAACGCTGACGGAACTCGATATATAGCCGCGCACGCCAAGAGCGATCGTATCGAGGATGGTATTGATATCCTGATCATCGGAGAGCACGACGACGGCGGCCGGTGAGACCGCAGCGACAATCTCCGCAAGCTCGCGGTTTGTCTCCGCCGATGGACCGGGCCAGGCACTGACCAGAACTGCCGCAGGCATGCCGATTTCCGCGCGTGCCTGTTGCCATTCGCCGAGATTGGAGAAGGTCAGGATGCACCTGTCCGCATATTGATAGTTGAGACTATGGGCGAGGCATTCCCGCTCGAGCATACGACGATCTATGATGCCGATATAGCCGGCCGCACTGGCTGCGGCCTGCGGATGCGGTGCGCCTTCCGGCGGATTCTCGGAGAGATGGTTACGGATCATGACGAAGATGCCCCCTGTATTGTTTTTGGTTTCTTTGAATTTCCGAAAAACGTCGATTTCCTACCGTCGTCGAGCTTGTGCTTGCTTCAGGCGAATGTGAGCTTTCTGACGGTAAAGGCTTCCGCAAAACGTGTCGGCGCACGGCATTCCATTCCCCGCAGCCGCGCCAGGCCCCGAAAGGTATCCGCGTCGAACCAGTCCTTCGATCTCTGTGTTCCAAAGTGCTGCAGGAGAAGCTCGACCTTCATGTTCATCGCGTCTTCGCTCAACGGCACGTAGGCATTTCGCCTGCCGAAATCGCCGTCCCATTTCGGGATTTCGTATTCCAGAATCAGGTGATTTCTGAAGATGTTGGATGTGAGCCTGTTGATTTCGCGGTGATCCTGGTGTGCGTCCTCGCGGCTATGTGTGAATATGATGTCGGGACTGACTTTGTCGCGCAACGTCAGCAGCCATGACTTGATCTCACGGCTCTGCGAGGGGAAGTAGCTGTCCTGAAACGATGCAAGCTCAATCGAGTAGGATGCTGCTTTTGCCAGAAAAGCTTCTGCGGAACTGCGCGCCTCCAAGGCACGTTCGTTGCCGGCACTAAGCACGCACCAGTAGACATCTAGCAACACGCCCTTTGATAGCAGGCTGAGGACTGTGCCTCCGACGCCGATCTCTATGTCGTCGGAATGAGCTCCAAGACAAAGGATCGACAGTCGATCACCGGCTGAGGCGAGGGACATGTTTTTCATGGCAGCAGCTTGGCGTTTGACGATTTGCGTGCCATTGACGCATCGTCTCCAATCCATGGCATGTCACCACGCTCGACCATCGCCTCCAGCGTCTGCCAGTCGCGCAGCGTATCCATTGACCGCCAGAAACCCTCATGCTTGTAGGCCATCAATTTGTCTTCGGAAATCAACCTGGAAAACGGTTCCAGCACGAGTTCCTCACCCTCGCGCATGTAGTCGAAAATCTCCGGCCGCATCAGGAAATAGCCGCCGTTGATCCACATATCGGATGTTTCCGACGACCGGAATTCCCGGACCTTTCCGCTCTCGTCGATCTCCGCCAGGTGGTAGGTGAGGGGCGGTCTGACTGCGAGGAAGCAGGCGAGCTTGTCGCTCTTTTCGAACTGGGCGATCATGTCGTCGAGATCGACGTCGGTCAGTCCATCGCTATAATTGGCAAGGAACATCTTCTCGCCTTTGAGATGATGACGCACGGCCCAGAGACGCTCGCCTATGTTGCGCCATATCCCCGTATCGATCAGGGATACGCGCCAGTCCCTCGGCAGTTCCTCAAGCAGTTCCACACGTCCGGGGCTTGATATGACGCAATCGGCATAGCTTTCCGGCCGGCTGTTCAGGAAGAACTCTTTTATGACATGCGCCTTGTAGCCGAGGCAGAGGATGAAGTCCTCATGCCCGTAACGGGCGTAATATTGCATGACATGCCGCATGATCGGCTGAGACCCGAGCGGGATCAGCGGTTTCGGGACGCTTTCGGAATATTCCCTGATGCGGGTACCCCTGCCGCCACAGAACAAGACGACCTTCATTGTACCAACTCCTTCGGATCAATGATGGATATGTCGGGAATTGGAACGATGAATTTCCCGCCCCAGTTTCTGATGTCTTTCATTTGCGCAACGATCTCATTCTTCAGGTTCCAGGGGAGAATGAGAACGTAGTCCGGCTTCATGCGCGGGATTTCGCTGACGGGCCGGATCGGGATATGCATTCCCGGCGTGAGACGACCATGTTTGTAAGGATTGCGATCGACTGCGAAATCGATGAAATCGGTACCTATGCCGCAATAGTTCAGCAGCGTGTTGCCTTTCCCCGGCGCGCCATAGGCGCAGATCGATTTGCGCATCTCCTTGAGGCGGATGAGGAAGGACAGGAGGTTTCGCTTGGTCTGGCGCACGGCTTCGGCGAACGCCGTATAGGTCTCGATCTTGTCAAGCCCGGCATTCAACTCCCGTGCGAGGAGGCTATCCACGCGGGCTTCACGCGGAAACCTGCTGTCTTCGTGTGAGAAAAAGACTCGCAGTGAACCGCCATGTGTGGGGATCTCTTCGACATCGAAAACCTTGAGCCCATGACGACGGGCCATTTTTTCTATTGTCAGCAATGAGAAGTAGGAAAAGTGCTCGTGATAGATGGTGTCGAACTGGTTTTCCGCGATAAGCTTTTCGATGTGCGGAAACTCGAGGGTGATGACGCCTTCAGGCTTGAGCAGGGTTTTCATACCGGCAACGAAATCGTTGATATCAGGCACCTGCGCGAGGACATTGTTGCCGATGATGAGATCGGCCCTTTGCCCCCTGGCCGCCATATCGGTCGCCAGAGCCTCGTTGAAAAATTCCGTCAGCGTCGGAATACCTTTCCCGATCGCCACCTTCGCGACGTTGACCGCCGGTTCAATTCCGAGCATCGGGATGTTGCTGGTCAGGAAATGCTGCAGCAGGTAACCGTCGTTGCTGGCAAGCTCGACAACGAAACTGGACTGGCCAAGCGCGAAGCGCTCGATGACCATGTCGCAATAACGCTTTGCGTGAGCGACCCAACTGTCCGAGAATGAAGAGAAATACGCGTATTCCGTGAAAATGTTCTCAGGGGCGACATATTCCTGAAGCTGGACGAGGAAGCACTCGTCGCAGACAAATGCATGGAGCGGATAAAATGGCTCGACGTCGTTGGCTGCATCAGCTGCAACGAAGCTTTCGCAGGGCGGAGACATTCCCAGATCGACGAAGGTATGCACCAATGGCGAGTTGCAAAGACGGCAAAGCCCGACATGTTGCGTCGAGCTCAGTCTTGCAGAAAAAACCGCCTCATTATTCATCGGACGCCCCCTGATTTTCGCGGTGTCGTTGAGTTAATTTCAGAAAATTCTTTTATTAGAAGGAAAAAATACTATGGATCAGGGTGGGTGACGATACTGCATTCGGCTCGAAAACGTCATCCATAAGCCGTAGGTTGACAGGAATATCCGCGAAAATGGGCTTCCAGCTGTCGGTCTGGGTAACCGAAAGGGTGACTTAATTGCCAGCCCGCCTTCAAGGTATGCTGCTGCCTATGGATGTATTCCAGCGCCGCTGAAATGGCGCAGAATCCTTCTTGGATACGGGTTGCATCAGGAGCGCCGAATGCTGTTTGAGAAGACGAAGATCGAGGGGCTTTTGGTCGTCAACACGATACCTGTCCGGGACAGTCGCGGCTCGTTTGCAAGGACATTCTGCAAGCGTGAATTTGAGAGCAACGCGCTGGTGTCTGATTTCAGTCAGCACAGCCTCTCGCTGTCAAAGCTCAAGCACACCATACGGGGGTTGCATTTCCAGCGGCCGCCGCATCAGGAGACCAAGCTGGTTTCCTGCGTCAAAGGGTCGATATGGGATGTCGCCGTCGATCTGCGACGCGGCTCGCCGACCTATCTTCAGTGGGTTGGTACGGTGTTGTCAGCCGATAATGGCGCACAGTTCTACATTCCCGAGGGTTTTGCGCACGGTTTCCAGTCGCTCAGCGACGACGTGGCTGTGTCCTATCTGATTTCGGTGCCCTATGCCGAGGCGAGCGCGGCGGGGATCCGCCATGACGAACCGGCGATCGGTGTTGAATGGCCTGCGCCAGCCTCCGTTATATCTGAAAAGGATCTCGGTTGGCCGGCCTGGCAATGAAGGTCTAGCGCGTCTGGACACCGAGGTTCGAGACGAGGCCCGCCTCGAGCAGCCTGTCGGCAGCGCTCGCAATATCCACGAACGGCATTTTGGAGGTTTCGGCAATATCGAGCAGCGAGTTATTGCCATCGGCAAGGTTGAGTATCCAGAGATAGGCCATGGTGCGGTCGTCATTCGTCTTATGGCCGCCGATCGCAGGGAAAAGCCCGTATTTTCCGAGCTGCGGCTCGCCCTTGGGCCGAAGGTTCAACGGTGTCCAGTTGTCTTCGAGAGCATCGATCATGTCCATGATCATCCAAAAGGATGAGGCGAGGTGCTCGGGCCGGATGAAGTCGAGATTGTCGGCCGAGGTGTGATATTCGGGAAAGGTTCCGAAAGCGCTTCTCTGCAGCAGTCCGACCGGCAGGTTGAAGCCCGGCGAACAGAATTGACGCTCATCATAGCCATAGGGGATGAAGTCGGCGATTTCCAGATGTTTGCGATCCTCTCCGCAGCGCGTGCAGGCGGCTATCCGGTCGATCAGCGCATCTCCCCGGCGGCTGCGCTTGTAGTTCGGCCCACCCCCGTCGCCAATGCAAGAGACCACAAGACCCTGCGCGATGTTCGAAACCCCTTCTTCGTTCTGCGCAAGCCATGACAGGGAGCCGATCGTTCCGGGCGCAAAGACGAATCTATAGCTGTAATATGTCGACCTGCTTTTCAGGCCGGCGGCAAGAAACGTCAGCAATGCAAGGCCGGAACAATTGTCGTTTGCGAGCGACGGATGACAGATATGCGCGTAGAGCAGCACCTCTTTGGTGCTTCGTCCGATATGTAGATATTCGCCGTAGAACAGATTGCCTGAGGTCTTTTCGGTGTCGATGACGACTTCATAGTCGCCTTCCTCGAGCTTGAGGAAGTCGTGATGCGCCATGCAGAAGCCCCAGGCATCCGTGTAATAGGCTGTTTTGTAGGGAATGAGATCGGGTTGTGCCGGCAAGGTATGAATATGCGCTTGCAGTTCGCCAAGCGGCATCACGCGACGTTGAGGGATGCTGTAGTTCATGAGATGCAGGTTAGAGATCTGGAAATCTATCACCTTGCGTCCTGCCGCGTTTTTTACATAGGCGTCGCGGACGATCCATTCCTGCGGCACCGTCCAGTCGAAAACCCGTGTCCCGCTCGGGACGGCGCGCTGCTCGATATCGATGTAGTCTTTGAGGATATCGATGGTGTCGCGCACGCCCTTGCCGGTGATGCTGCGACAGATCGGAAAGAGGCGGGAGGCCAGGTCGTGAATAGTCTGGCCGATACCTGCCTCTCGCCATGCATCGCCTGTCAGCCGGACACCAGGCTCCATCTTGCCCATCGGCGCCTCCCGTTCAAACAGATGCCGCAATATCGGCGCCGTGGCGCGGCGCGGCCATCGGGCGGCGCAGGTTGAGGTCGATATCCTTGTCACCGATCAGCTTCTGGAGTTGGCCGATCCGCTGATAGTGCGGTCCCTCGAATTCGGCCATTGTCAGGCCGGCGCTCTTATAGGCCCGGTAGAGTTGCTCGGCACCTGCGGCGGCCGTCCATGTCGGTTTGAACGCTGGAAGCGCACGGGCGATCTTGCCGAAATCGACGCGATAGGAGCGGGTATCGGGGCTTGCATCGCTGGCATATTGCAGCCGGCATCCGGGCACCGTGAGAGCGACGATTTCGGCGATCTCCCTGATCTGATAGTTGTGCGCATCCTGTCCGACGTTGAAGGCCTGATTGTGTATGGCATCTGTCGGTGCTTCGAGCGCGGCCAGAAAGGCGCGTGAAATATCCTCGATGTGAACGATTGGACGCCAGGGCGATCCGTCGGATTTGAGGAGGATCAGTCCTTCCGTCACCGCCCAAGCGGTCAGGTTATTGAGGACGATATCGAAACGTAGCATGGGCGAAAGGCCATATGCGGTTGCCGGGCGCATATAGACCGGTGAGAAGCCGGGGCTCGCGAGGCTTGCAATCTCCCGCTCCGCCAAGACCTTGGACGTGCCATAGGCCGATACCGGTTTCAGCTCTGCCGTCTCGTTGACCAGTCCCTCGCCAGCGGCGCCGTAATTGCTGCATGACGAGGCGAAGATGAAACGCTTGACGCCCGCCTGCTTTGCCGCCTGCGCTGCCCGAACGCTGCCGCGGTAATTGATCTCATAGGTAATTTCCGGATTGAGATTGCTCAGCGGATCGTTTGACAGCGCTGCGAGGTGAATGACAGCGTCGAAACCCTCCATATCCGCAGGCGTGATATCGCGGATGTCCTTGCAGACGCCGGGGACCTGTGGCAAGGGTCCGCCTGGAACATAAGCGCAGCGATGGTAGAATTCAGTGTCATAGCCGTGTACGTCGTGACCGGCCTTGCGCAGGATGGGTACCATGACGGAGCCGATGTATCCGCGATGCCCGGTGACCAGAACGTGCATGAAACTTCCCCTCAAAATCCATTTTCGATTGCGATGAGCGTATCTTTTCAGGCGAGATCGATGCACCGCGCAAAGCGGCTGTAGCGATAATGCGAACGGTCTAGGTGCCCCGGCCGGTTAAGGCTTTCGGATGCTTTCCGATAATTCGGGCATGTCGGCCATGACCAGCCCATGGCCGGCCTGGTGCTGCGCGTTGCCGTTGAAACGCCGGAAGACGACATCGGATGGGCGTCCCGTCAGGAATTTGTCGACGCCGTATTCCAGCGCTTTACGATAGACAACGAGCGCTCCATCGATGGCATCAAGCGTTTTGGCTATATCCTCGTCCTCATGCGTGTAGCTTACAACAAGAGACGGTGCGAGAAGGCCGCGACGGATGGTTTCCTGCAGAAACAGCGATCGAAAGGCCTGAGACGGCTTTCCGGTTTGGTCGAGCGTGAAGTAGCTGAGGCAGGCAGAATGGCCCTGGATGCCGAAGTAGGAATCGAGCCCGTGCGCAATTGCGATCTGGCTGATGGCGGCGCGCAGCGAATTTCCCTGTCGGACCAGATGCGGGACCACGGGTTCATGCGTGTAAACTTTCATGGTTGCGATGGCCGCCGCCATCGCATGCGTTTCTGCACCATGCGTCGTCGAAAGCAGGAAGACGCGTGGGGCCTCGGTTTGATCGATCCCGCCCCGTTCCATGAACTCGCGCTTGCCGGCAAGTGCGGAAATAGAAAAGCCATTCCCCAGCGCCTTGCCGAAACAGGATAGATCGGGAACGATGTCGTATGTCTTCTGCGCGCCCCCCGCATCCCAGCGGAAGCCGGTGATCATTTCGTCGAGAATGAAAAGCGCACCGTTTTCGTGGCAAAGCTCCTGGAGTTTGTGAAGAAACTGGTCCCGAGGCGGATCGCCGCGCGACGGCTCCAGGATGAAGGCGGCTATGCGACCCTTAAAGCGGTCAAACAGACTGCGCGCACTTGCCAGATCATTGTAGCTGAAGCCAAGGACCAGATTCTGGATCGCCTCGGGAATGCCCGCATTCATTTCCGTTGTCCCGATGAACCAGTCGTCGGTCGAGAAAAACGGGTGGTCGCTGCAGCGCGCGATCAGGTCGCGGCCGGTAACGGCGCGTGCAAGTCGTATCGCGGCGGATGTCGCATCAGAACCGTTCTTGCAGAATTTGACCATTTCGACGGTCTGGACCGTATCGAGAAAGGTCGATGCGCAATCCACCTCGATCTTTGAAGGGCGCGTGAAGTTGCAGCCACGGTATAGTTCCGCACGCGCCGCCTCTACGACGTCGGCATAGGCATGGCCAAGGCCGACAGCCCGATTACCCATGCCGTATTCGATATATTCATTTCCATCGACATCCCAGACATGGCAGCCATATCCCCTTTCAATGAATCCGGGAGACAGGACAGGGTACTGGTCGTCACCCTTTGCATAGGTATGGGCGCCGCCCGGTATGATGTTGCGGGCGCGCTGGCGCAGTCGATCCGAGTTTTCGAAATTTTCGACGAAAGTTTGCATGGCGAAATCCCGGGTCCATATGTCCAATGACCGGAGATTACCGTATCCGGCTCCGTGCCCGTTACCCCGTCTTTATGCTTGGAATGCTAGCCGAAAGGCTTAGAGGAGATATACAGCCTTCTTGTCATAATCGCTCCAATGCGTTTGCATCGTGCGGGCCCGACACCCGCAGGCGATCATGGATTTTAAACAGGTTCGCTTCACGACACCTGATGTTAGTTTTTGAACAGATCGGATATTTTAAAGATCACTTCCGTTCTGTTTTTGGCGTCGACTTTCTTCATGATATTGCGGATATGCACCTTTACGGTGCTTTCACGAAGATTGAGTTCATAGGCGATGATCTTGTTTGGCTTGCCTTGCGTGAGCGCGTTGATGACATCGACCTCACGTTGGGTGAACATTGCGGTGCGCTGACGTTGCTTGTCTTCTGCAACCACGAGCAACTGCCTGAGATCGCTCAGATTTTCAGCTGACACGAAAGCGCCACCCGCCAATGCAAGTGAGATGGCGCCCACGCATACCGCCAGTCCTATCGACGAGGAGATGTATCCCCGCACGCCTGCGTCAAACGCCCTCATGACCTGGCGCAGATCGCGGTTTTCCGCAAGAATGACGACCGGCAGATAAGGGTAATCGGCAATAAATTCCCGCAGCTCATGAAGGGATACATCATCGCAAAAATCGCTGCGTCCGACGTTGACCAGAATGCCGCTATGATGGCCGTTCGGGGCATGTCTCCAGTCGTCGAGTGATGAAAACAGTTCGACTTCCATATCAAGGCCATATGCGATCAGGCTCTGAGCCAGACACTCACGGTCAAGCGCCCGGTCGTCGATGATCGCCAGCTTTTTGACCGAAGTTTCCATAGGTTTCGAATGCGCAATCACATGAAAGTTCGGTGATAATGGGCTGTATCCGTTATTGGGAACTGACGTCAGCATGGTATGTCCTATCCGCGCTAAAGCGTGCTTGCGGATCTGCCTGGCTTGGCAGAGACGCAACCGAAGAGTTTCTTTTTACGAGTCGCCACAACGGACGTTGGAGGGGCAACCCGTCACGTCGTTGTCAATCGGGAACTTCGGAAAGACACAATCTGAATTGCGGTCTGGATTTTTCGAGATTCAATGTCGGCCAGAAAGCAACAGACGTGGCACTACCCGAATTTCTATCAGGGCATCGTACAATGGAGTATCACAACTGGAAAAGGTTCGGAAATTACTCACTTTCGATTGTGATTCCGAGGCAGTGTTCAATCGGGCATGATGTGAACAGACAAGCAGACACGTGCGAACTGCTTGAAATATAATGTCTGTCAGGCCGTCGTCGTTTTTTGTAGGCTGCCACTAATTATAATGGATGAATTATAATCGCGGCCGGATTGATTTATTATCCGCCTTCGGTCCATTTGTTTGTGATGTCGGCAACCTATGCGTGTTCAACGCATTCTGAAGCTGCGTCTCAAGACGATTTGACACACTGTACCCGTATATTCCTCTTATGACGGAGCACGGTGGAATATATATCCCTGACGAATGATCTCAAGGCCGTGAAGGCCGTTTTCAAGACTTCGTTGACCCTTCATACCCTGCGCTTTGCAAGGGTCGATTTCTGTTTGGAACGTGTGCCAATTTTTACGAGAGTAACATGGCGGAAGGCGGCGATGACAGTCACAAGGTTCCCTCCGCTTTCGAGGCGGACACCGGTCCGCTGCCCGGATCACGGGAAGCAGCGCATGCTAAGGCATTCCCGAGTGTCGGTGTCGGATCTTCATCGAGTGGACTGAATGCTAAGGATCACTCGATGAATGGGGAACTCGTCACTTCGAAAGAGGAACTGCAATCCCTCAACGAAGAACTGACAGCCCTCAACAATCAATTGCACGAAGCACTGGAGCGCCAGCGCGCGGTTGCCAACGATCTGCAAAACGTCCTGTATAGTACCGATGTCCCGACGCTTTTTCTGGATTCCAGTCTTCGTATACGGTTCTTCACACCAGCCACTCGGTCAGTATTCCACATCATATCGTCCGATGTGGGCCGTCCCCTTTCAGACCTCAGCGGCTTCGACGGCGACGGTACGCTTCAAACCGATGCCATGGCGACCCTCCACGACGGCAATACAATCGACAGGGAAATAGGAGGATCTGACGGTCGATGGTATGTCCGCCGCGTCAAACCCTATCGCGGCGAGAGCAAGACCGTCGACGGGGTCGTCATCACCTTCATCGATGTGAGCGCCCAGAAACAGGCTGCCGAGAGCAGGGAAGCTGCAAAGAAATCCGCCGAGCGGGCGACCGAGGCCAAGTCGCGATTCCTGTCTGCGGCAAGCCACGATCTGCGTCAGCCGCTGCAAACCCTGAAACTGTTGCAGGGGCTTTTGGAGAGGAGCGTGGGCGAAGGGCGGGCGCGCACTTTCGTTCAGAGGATGGAGGAAACGCTGTCCTCGATGTCGGGCATGCTCGACTCCCTTCTCGACATCAACCAGATAGAAGCTGGCATGGTGGAACCGCAGGTCGTGAACTTTGCAATAGGCAACCTACTGGGACTGCTCTTCAAGGAGTTTTATTATCCCGCTCGCGCCGCCGGGCTGCAACTCCATGTCGTGCCGTCCAGCCTCGCCGTTCGCACTGATCCGCGTCTGTTCGAGCAGATCGTTCGTAACCTTCTGTCCAATGCGCTGAAATATACGACCAGCGGCAAAATTCTGGTCGGCTGTCGCCGGCGTGGTACTAAGGTTCGGTTCGAAGTGTGGGACACTGGCATCGGTATTCCCGAGAGCCAAATCGAGGATGTTTTCCAGGAATACCTGCAGCTCGATGCGTCTGCTGGAACAGAAGACCGTGGTTTGGGGCTGGGATTGTCAATCGTCAAGCGGCTCAGCGAGCTCCTCGAATTGAGGGTAGCGGTGCGATCGCGATTGCATAAAGGTTCCGTATTCATGATCGAGATCGATCAGGCACCGGCAGGTGAGCCGCTTGTGCCACTTCGTGCGCCGGTGGATGGCCGTCCGCATCATACGACCGCCCTGTCGTCTGCCTCGGTTTTGATCATCGAGGACGAAAACGGCATGCGCGATCTTCTCAAGATGGGCCTTGAGCAGTCCGGGTATGTGGTCGCTGCGACCTCAACGGGTGCCGAAGCGCTCGCGATCGTTCGCGGACTGCAATTCAAGCCCGACGTCATTCTCGCAGACTACAATTTCCCTACCGGTGGGAATGGCATTGCTGCGATTGAAGATATCCGGCAGGCGCTCCGCCGAAATGTTCCGGCGCTCATTCTCACAGGCGATATTTCCAGCAAGGCCCTGACGACTTTTGCGCAGCACGAAATACCCTATCTGCACAAGCCGGTGAAACTCAAGGACGTCGTGCAGGTGGTCGAGACCCTGGTCGTTCGCCAAACCGGCGAGAGGGCGGAGCACGTAAGCGAACTTGAAGATATGGAGTCGATGACGGGCCGGCTCATCGAAGTCATTGACGACGAGAAAGACATCCGGGACCACTTGCGGGCTCTTTTCGAAGGCGAGGGCTGGACGGTCGCAACCTATGTTTCGGCCGAAGAGTATATTGCAGATTACAAGCCGGACAGATCAGGCTGTCTGCTTGTCGATGCGTATCTGCCGGGCATGGTCGGCATGGAGTTGCTGCGCCTGCTGAAAGAAAGACAGCACCGGTTTCCGGTCATTGTGATCACGGGTCACAGCGATGTGCGTATGGCAATCGATGCGATGCGATACGGAGCGGCCGATTTCATCGAGAAGCCGATTTCTTACCAGGAACTGTATCGGAGCGTTCGGTCGGCCCTTGATCGTTCGCGTGATGCGAACGAGCGCGAGGAACGGCGTGAAGCGGCGCGCGCCACCCTGGCGACGCTGACGCGCAAGCAACGGCAGATCCTTGACCGGATCGTCCAGGGGCAGGCCAACAAGATCATTGCGGCCGATCTGAAGCTTAGTCAGCGCACCGTCGAGAATCACCGCGCCTCTATCATGCGCCGAACGAAATCCGCTTCGTTGCCGGCGTTGTTGCGGCTGGTCCTGAATGCCGAAGAATAAGCCTTTGTCATCGAAACTTGATTGATCGACCGCTATCGGCGGGCGATAGCTGCACGAATGCGGTGCAGCGCGTCAGGTCGGCGCACAAGATAACTTATCGGTGGTAGAAGCGCTGAAGCGGGTCTCAGCCGGAAAGCCTGTGCGAGAAGGGCGCCCGCGCCGGGCCTGCGCCGGACCAGATTGGAAAGAGCGCACCAATAAGCGCGGTCGCTCAGGCTTGCGCGGCCGCGCCGGAGCAGGGTCTTGGCATCGGCAAGCAAAGCCCCTTCGTTGCCGAAGAAGCTTTCGAGCGCGGCTTCGATTTCGGTATTCCAGGCAAGCACGTTATCAAGGATGGCCGACTGGTTGGCGCCGTGGATGCGGGTGAAATTCTGCACGGCGTCAAGTTCGACGATGTCGCCCAGCACCGCGAGCCGCATCCACATCTCGACATCGTCGGTGTGGCGCAGTGCTGGCCGGTAATGTCCGGCATGTTGCTGAATGTGCGTTCTGGTAACCGCGAGTGGGCCTTGCACCGGGCTGCGTCCCGTCGCACAGATGTTGGCGATGAAGTCCATCCCGCGATGAAGCCGCATACCATCGGCATCGCTGTGGAGGCCTGATGCAATTTCGGCGTCGTTGCGGAAGAAGGCGGTACGGCCGAAGGCCATGTGCGCGCCGGGATTATTGTCGAGCGCCTCCATTGCGCGTGCCAGGGCACCCGGCGACAGGACATCGTCGGCGCAGATAATAGCGAAATAGTCAGCCCGAGCCCAATCGATGCCTGCGTTGAAAGATGCGTGACCGCCGAGGTTCCTTGCGCGCAGGCTCGTTTCGATACGCGGATTTGCTGCCGCGAGAGACCGGGAGATCGCAACACTATCGTCTGTAGAGGCATTGTCGATGATGAGGATGCGCATGTCGGCGATGTTCTGGCCAAGGACGCTTTCTACGCATCCCTTGAGAAAGCGACCGTAATTGTAGTTGGGAATGACGATGTCGATACTGCTCATGGCTCGACCGCCGCTGAAACGACGGTGTCGGGAATGGAAGCCGGTGCAGCAGGTTTGCCGACTTTACGCAGACGACCGGTGAAAGCATCGAGGGTCGAACGTATTTCGCTGAGGAGCGGGTGGCGCAGAAGAAACAGGCAGGCGGCCCAGCCCGTCACCGAAAGAAGGACGGCGCCGCCAGCCTGGGCGAGGGAGTAATCGAAGCGGAAGCCCATCCAGGCGGATATGGCGAGCGGCCCCGCAATCGCGGCAAGGGTCACGCTGGCGCTTGGCCCGATGGCTGCGAACAGGTCGGGTAATTTGAAGTGCGCATGGCGCCTGACCAGATAGAAGGCGACGAGCATCTGGAAGGGCAATGTCACGAATTGGCTCAGCGCGACTGCGGTCAGGCCGAAGAAGCTCGCGGAGCAGAGCACAATTGCCGAAACGCTGCGGCAGACGAAATTGCCGAGGAACGCTTCGCGGTTGGCGTTGAGGGCGATCAGCAGCGGCGTTGTCAGCACCATTGGAAACCAGAAAATCGAGGCAAGCGCGAGGATCCGGGTGATTGGTACGGCGGCAAGCCACTGGTCTCCCAGTGCAAGGCGCACGATGGGATCGGCGAGGATGGCGACCATGATCAGCGACGGCCAATAGAGCACGGTGATGTAACTGAGGGCGCGCAGATAGGACCTACGCACGTCGCCACCTTCGCGAACTTCTGCGGCGAGCGCCGGAAAGGCGAAGGAAAAGATTGCCGAGAGGAAAATGCGATCGGGAATGGAGCAGACAGTATTGGCGCGATTGTAGATCGCAACCGCGGTCGGTGTCATGGCAAAGCCGAGCACCAGTTGCGGCAGGGACTCGTATAATTTGTCGACGATGGTGGCAGCGCCCCTGTAACGGCCGAATTCGGCCATACGGCGCCACGACTTGAGCGAGAGGCGTGCTGACCGCTGGCCCGGATCGGCATAGGCGGCAAGAGCGCTGGCAACGCTGTTGCCGACGAGCAGGCCAAGAGCAAAACTGACGAAGCCCCATCCATTTCTGGCAGCGAAGATCGTCACGACAGCCATGACGACGAGACCGATGGTTCGGACGCGTGCGATGGTGCCGAAGGCCAGCCGGCGACGCAGCATGGAAAACGCCGGCATGCCCAGGCTTTCCGCCATGACGGCGGCTATTGCGAGGACAAGATAGTGCTGGAGACCGGGCTGGTGGTAGAAAAGCGCCAGATACGGTCCGCACAGATAAAGAACGACCCCGAGAATACCGCTGACCAGAAGCAGCAGTGTAAGCGATGTGTTAATATCATCGCGTTCAACGACATCGAGCTGAATGAGGAAGTCGGACGAAACGAATTCGCGAAAGGCGAAGATGACCGCTGTCACCCCGTAGCCGATAACGGCGAAGCCCACTTCCGCAGGCGAGAGTAGTCTCGACATGATCGCGATCAGAGCGAAATTGATCGCAATTCCGAGGTGCTGTTCCAGCATGGCCATGAAAAAGGCACGGCGGACTTTGTGCATCGAAGAGCTCCGACAGCGTCGACGATAGTCGACGGTAGCGTAAAATCTAGAGTGCGGACTTGAACCTTGAAAATCTGACCATTGGGATGCCAACCGAATCCGTAGGTGCAGGCGGTTTGGAGAATGTTTCTCGAAGGGCATGCGACAGTGGGCGGTCTACTCCAATCGAATGTTAAAGCGCCTCGGTATTACGCCGAAAGCATTAGGTTGCGGGACTGCGTGTGCCTAAGGCGTAACCCCCTGCGGCGTTGCGACGATATCCGTTGAAAGAAATTCCCGGCCGAGTAGGGCCTCCTGCTCGGCGAGCTGGCGCTTGAATCGTTCGTTGGCGTGGGCAATCCGCTGCCTCACCGCATCGGCTCCAGCAAGTATTTCCTTCACCAGTTCGATAACGTCCTCGACTTCGAACGTGTCGATGTGCCGGACAAATTTCTCCTGGTCGAAATCATTCATAAGATCGTCGAACTTTCGGGCGTAACCTATTGATATCGTCGGATTTCCAAGTTTCAGCGAGCAGACCACTCCGTGGTATCTCGACACCACGGCCAGATCGATTGCTGCCATCTGCAGCATGATATCGCGCAGCGTTGCGGCCGAGCTGATCTCGATCTGTGACATCTCATCCTCGGAGAGCATATCGTTAAGCAGAAACATCAGATCCGCGCAGGCGACCCGATCCGTAACGTCCCCCATCAAAAGCGTGATACGATGACCTTCACCGATCAACCAGCTAACAAGCTGCGAGAGCTTGTGGATGTAGGTCTGGTAAATCCTGTTGGCCTCGGGATCGTTGTGACGCCATCCGCGATAATCCATGACGCCGACACCTATTCTCATTGCGCCGTCGGCGGACCTCTCGCGGTGGGGAACAGGCGCAGGAAGATCAAAAGCGATATCGGGGTAACGGTGGTCTCGCGACACGTCAACGCCGATCATTTTCATGTAGTTGAGGGAGAAATCGTCCCGGTAGGACCGATAGGAGGCCATCTGTGCGGCCGAGCGCAGGAACCAGCGGCTGACACGGCTTTTCATCGGACCGGCGCCGATGCTGACGAAAGCGATCCGCGTGTTACGAAGGCGTGCAACGAGACACCAGCAAAATACGACAAAAGGCCAGCCGAACCACTTTTCCTGAAAATCGTCGAGGATGCCGGTCCCCGGTATAATCATCAGGTCAGCCTTGTCGAAACCAAAGAGGCAACTGACCAATAACATCAGCCGTGAAGGCACCTTGCCGAGCAGCCTGTCCAGTTGCCTCACCCACGGATTCGTCAGGGGAGGGCCGCCAACGCCCATCGAACGAATGTTGAACTTCGCACTTATGACTGTCGGGCTTGCGCAGATACACAAGAGATCGGCATCGGGCCGCATCCTGCGCAGATAAAGGAGCATGGCTTCCAGCGATCCGTCATTGCCGGAATTGCCCGAGCCAAATTGTCCAAGGAGAGTGATCCTCATTTATTTTCCAATCGCAGCACGGCGCCGACACGCTCGATATGGCATTGATATCCGCTGGATCGGCACGACCCCACACCGACCTTCGGGTTGCGTCTTACGTCAAACGAATAGTCTGGCCGACGCAAACCTCTCAAAGGAAGATACGGCTAAGCCTAAGATGCAACTGACTGTCATCCCGTGGCTTTTTAGTATGTCGCCTTAGCCGCCACTCGAACCAGCCGCCGTCGATCCATTGCGGCATGGGTGTGGATGCAAGAGCGAGAGTGTCCCATGAAGCTTGCCTATTTTGTCCTTCCCCATATCGGCGGCACCTATTCCGTCTTCAAACATCTTCGCAAAGGCCTCGCTGCCTATGACATAGACGTGCGATGGCTTGGCGTTTGCAAGGAAACATACGGGTTACCCCTCGATCTGCAGAGTGAGACGGCTTTCGGTCAACTCCTGCGCATGCCCGTCAATCTCAGCGAACGCGATTGCGCCGCGCGAATGGCGGCTGCCATCGAAAAGGGAGGGTTCGACGGTGTGATCGTCAACGTTCTTGGCGATCAGTTGCAGACAAATATCGCGCGCTATCTGCCCGAAGGCATCCTGCGTATTCTCGTCGTTCATAATATTTCGCCGGGAACATACGCGGCCGCGCGCTCGGTCCGGGATTATGCCCATGTCACGATAGGCGTATCGGAGCGGTGCCGCGCCGATCTGGTCGCGCGCAACGGCTTTCCGAAGGATCGCACCTACGCAATCCCCAATGCGGTGGACAGCGATGCGTTCCGCAGCCAGGCGGTTCGGCGCGTCAACCGGGGGCCGGAACTCAAGGTTCTCTTTGTCGGCCGCATTGAAGATGCATCGAAGGGCGTGATGTGGCTGCGGGAAATACTGGATGCCTCGCCAGAGGCGGTGCGCCTGACGATCGTCGGAGATGGGCCGGACATGGGCAAACTCAGGCGAAGGCTGGCCAGCCATGACGATCGCGTCAGTTATGCAGGATCCGTTCAGCTTTCCGACATACCGGTCATCATGGCCAGTCACGATGTTCTCATCATGCCGTCCCGCTTCGAGGGGCTTGGCATGACGATGATCGAGGCGATGGCCGGCGGCTGTGTCCCGGTCGTGTCGCATATCCGGGGCGTGACGGACACGATTGTCGAGCCGGGCCGAAACGGCTTCCTTTTCCCGATCGGCAATTATACGGCGGCGGCCAATGCGATCGGACGCTTGCATGCCGATCGCGACCTTCTCGAGAGGACGTCGATCGCGGGAAAGGAAATGGTCCTGAACCGCTTCAGCATCGAACGGATGGCCGCACGCTATAACGAAGTCATCGGCATGACACTGAACGACCGTCCCGGCCTGTCTACAGTGCTCAGGATGGAGGACTGGTCCATTCCCGCCGGTTTGAGGCCGGGTCTTAGAACCTATCTGCCATTGCCCTTGAAAAACTGGCTTCGCGTCGTTCGTGAACGGCTTTGACGCGATGATCGGCGATCAGCGGCGACTTGGCTATCTGTCCGGTATCTTCCTTGTTTGGTTGGGCATGTTTTCGACCTGTGCGGCCCAGGATACCGCTTTTCCGCTGCGGGTTGCGCAGGACGGTCGTTATCTTGAAGACGGCAAGGGCCTGCCATTCCTGATTGTCGGCGACAGTGCGTGGTCGCTCATTGGCGATGCCTCCATCACCGATGCCGAATTTTATCTGCAAACCCGAAAGCAGCAGGGCTTCAACACCGTGCTTGTATCGTTGATTGAGCACCGGTTCTCCCGCAAGGCGCCGGCGAATTTCTACGACGAGAGACCTTTTGTCGGGGCTGCCTTCGAGCAACCGAACGAGGCCTATTTCGACAGGGCAGAAGCATTCATAAAGGCTGCCGCCAATCGCAACCTGCTGGTACTTTTCTGTCCGGCCTATAGCGGCGCGCGTGGGGGTCCCGAAGGATGGTATCAGGAAATGGTTGCGGCCGGGCCGGAAAAGCTGCGGGCTTACGGACGTTATGTCGGACAACGTTTTACGAAGTATCCGAACATCATCTGGGTGCAGGGCGGGGATTATGATCCGCCCGATCGTACGCTGGTCATGGCCGTTGCAATGGGGATAGCGGAAACCGATCCTTCGGCATTGCAGACCGTGCATGGCAATCCCAATACCGTGACCAGCGATTTTTGGCGGGACGCTTCCTGGCTCGATATCGATTCAGTTTATACTTACAGCAATGTCGCGGCGGCGGTGATGGATCGTTACCGATCTGGGCCGAGACGGCCTTTTTTCCTCATCGAGAGCGCCTATGAAGGCGAGAACGATGTCAAGGAGCGGCAGGTTCGCCTCAATGCCTATGGTGCACTGCTTTCGGGAGCGAGCGGTCAGCTCTTCGGCAACAATCCGGTCTGGCATTTTTCCGCCGCCGGGCTTTATGACGCGAAGGACAGCTGGCAAAATTCGCTGAACAGCCGCGGCGCTCAAAGCATTACCCATCTGGCCGCGCTTTTCAGGCAATTGGCGTGGTGGAAGCTGGTGCCCGATCAGGGGAGCATGCTGAAAAGCGATGCTGGCGCATTCGCGGCGCGCGACAGGGATGGGGCATTCGCCTTGATCTATCTCGACACCCCTTCCGTTGCCATCGATCTCGACAGTCTGGGGGCCGGCGAGAAGACCCTTCGCTGGTATGATCCCTCGAATGGACTTTACATCGAACCCACCGAGCGTCTGGGCCGTAGCGGCCTTCGCGACGTGACGGTGCCAGCATCGGCGAATGCTTTCGGCTTTCACGACTGGATCGCGGTTCTCTCCGCACAGAAATGATCGTTCCCGAGCTGCGGCTCATTGCCGAGTCGTTCATTCGTGGTCACCCGCCGTCAAGGGCCTGAGCCTAGCTCTTTCGATGGTCGATCCGGTTCGGGTGTAGGCAGGGTAGACGTTAATATCGACACCCTCTCCCTTTGGTGGATTCCACACGCCTTTTGCCCGCATACCCCTGAAGGCCGGTGTTTTTTAGGATCGTCAGCAGGCGAGTATCGTTGCAAATGCGCCGCCAAGGTTCAGCGTGGGGATCAGACATGTCGGGGATACTCTTCAACACCATCGCTACTTTCGTCCTGTGCGTATCCTTCATTGTCGTTCTCAAGCGCCTGACCATTGCGTTTCAGCTTGTGGATCGTCCCGATTCAATCCGCAAACGCCACACCGGAGCCGTTCCGCTTTGCGGCGGCATTGCAATCTTTGCCGCTTTCGCTGTTTCCGCCTTCGTTGGCGGGTGGAGCGGGGCGCTCGGCATCAACTTCTGGCTTGGGCTGGCGGTCATCCTGCTGATGGGCGTCGTTGACGACCGCCGGCCGCTGCCCGCAGCAGGGCGTCTCGTCATGCAACTGGCAATGGCGATTGCGCTCGTAGGCGGCGCAGATATCGGCTCTCTCTCGGTCGGCGTGCTGTTCACGTCGCATTCGGAGTTGTTCCTGCCGCTGTTTTTCTTCATCGGCGTTCTCTTCGTGACGGGGCTGGTGAATTCCTGGAACATGCTCGATGGCGTGGACGGGCTTGCCGGCGGCACGGCTGGCGTTGCGTTGATCTGGTTGATGATCGTGGCGGTCTTCGCGAACGTCGGCGACATCATCCCACCGCTTGAGGCGCTCTCGGTATGCCTCTGCGCCTTTCTGGTGTTCAACATGCGCGGTCCATGGCGCGCACGGGCGAGCATATTCCTTGGCGATGCCGGCAGTACCGCGCTCGGCGCGACAATTGCCTACGTGATCGTCCTGCTGGCGACCACAAGCGTTTCGGTATCCTTTCCGGCACTGCTGTGGATCGTCATCCTGCCAATCACCGATACGCTCAGCCTGATTATCCGGCGCATCATGCACGGTCGCAGTCCAATGTCGGCCGATCGCTGGCACTTTCATCATCTGCTGCTGGATTACGGTTTCACGCCGGCTGCGGCAACCAACACGCTGATCGTCATTTCCTTCCTGTGCGGAGGCATTGGTTTTGCCGGGATGAAAGCTGGTGTGCCGGCGGAAGTGATGGCCGCCGGTCTTCTCGTGCCTATTGCCCTTCACACTGCCTTCGTCCTTGCCGCGACAGGTTATCTCTCGAAAACGCTGCTTCACAGGGGCAATTTCGATCTCTATCGCGAGGTCGTGCGTCTGCCTGTGGTTGCCAAATCAGTGTCGGAGCCAAGAGCAATACAATCGCCGAATGAAGAGTGATTGCATCATGAAGCCGCCGTGGCCCGGACCGCGCATTCCCCCAAAGCACTTTACGAATGGACGGCCCTGGCGTTCGCTGGTTTCTCGAGGCGTGAAAACCAGCTGGCTGTGGAAACGGAATTCGATTGTCCTCGGTGTCATCATCTTGGGTGCAATCGGTCTCTACGGACTGGCGCTCGTTTCAGCAGGATCGCTCCTTGTCGTGGAGGATCCGCCTGCGCAAGCCGACGTCATCGTGGTTCTGGGCGGTGACGGTCCGCCTCGAGCCGTCCAGGCCGCGAAACTGTGGCACGAGGGAAAGGCACCGCTTGTTCTGGTGACCGGCTACGGCGATTGCGACTTCATCCGCGATATGCTGGTGCGCTCAGGCGTGGATTTCGCTGCGGTCTCGACGGAATGTCTTTCCCTCAGCACGTGGGAAAATGCGACATTCGCGCAGCCTATACTGACTGGAATGGGAGCAAAACGCGCCATTCTGGTCACGAGCTGGTTTCATTCACGGCGTGCGGTAAAGCGCTTCCGGTTTGTCATGCCTCAGATCCAGTGGATTTCCCTTCCTGCGCAAAGAACCGTGTCGCTATGGCGGCTCGCCGTCAACGGTGACGGGGTGCAGGTGTTCAAGGAGTATGCCAAAGCGCTCTTCTACGACGTCAGAAGCAGTTTCGTGCGGGATTTGCCTCCGGTTCAGGTGGGGCTCTCGTCATGAATACGCTGCTGGTTTTTTGCCTTTTCGTTGGTGTTATCCTGCTCATCTGTTGGGGAATGATCCGCCGGGAGCGAATCTACGAGTTCCCGTTTCTGACGGGCGTCATCACGTTCAGTTTCATCTTGCCGCAGGTTCCCGGACTGGCGTCGGAACGATTCCTGCCGGAAGGCGCGTTCACCAGAACCGCGCTGTTCATGATGCTTTGCCTTTTCATGTGCTGGTGGGGATGGAGGAAAACGGCGAAACCCTTTGCATTCTTCCGTATCGATTTCGATGAAACCCGTCTGCTGATCGTCGCAGCCGTTCTCTCGCTCGCCGGCGCCTACTTCTATTTCAAGCTTAGCCGTCTGCCGGGAGAGTTGACCATTGCGGTGCAGATGACCGGTGTTCCGGTCATGTACATCTTCTTTTCGCGGCTGTTGAGCTACGGTCTGGCCATTGCGGTGCTCTGTCTTGCACGGCGATTTTCCTGGCTGGCGCTCGCAGTCCTCGCGTTCGATCTCGTCTTTTACCTGGATCGCATCGTGATAACCGGAAAGCGCGCCGAAGCGGTGGAACTCATCATGATGTTCGCGCTGGCATGGTGGTTTTACAAGGGATGGGCGATCCCGCGCATCTTCGTGATCATAGCGCTCTTCCTTGGCACATTGTCGATGAACAGCATGGGTGACTACCGCGCCATTACCAAGGCCAACGATGCGCCCGTCTGGGATGACATCAAGAGGATCGATTTCGTCGGCAATCTTGAAAAAGTCTTCCGGGACGGCGGTGACGAGATGCGCAATGCGATCATGCGGATCGACAACACCGCAAACACCCTGCAATTCGACTATGGCAAGTTCCACTGGAACAGGCTGGTCTTCAACTTCGTGCCCGCGCAGCTCGTGGGCGTGGAGGTCAAGCAATCCTTCATGCTGCCGGTACCGGTTCAATCGCGCGACTACAATCCCGTCCTTGGCACGACCGAAACCGGAATGGCGGATGCGTTCGGGTCCTTCTGGTATCTGGGAGCATTCAAATTTTTCCTGCTCGCCTATCTGGTGCGCCGGATCTGGGTGACCGCGAACACGGGCGAGTTCGCTGCGCAATTCACCTATCTGTTGTCGATCGTACCGTCCATGCATGCGATCTCGCATCAGACCGACTGGGTTCTCATGGTCTGGGTGCATATGCTGATGTTTGCAGCGCCGGCGCTGGCATTTGCCGTCATACCCGCGCGCGTGCAGCAGCGGCGATACGCGATACCATCTTTGACGTCTCAGGCCGGAGGGTAGACGATGCGCTCACGATACGACGATCCCGGTTTCCAGCATACAACGACGCCCCTGCCGCGTTTCGGAGGTCCGACCTTTGCACTGAATTTGCGGTTGAAACGGCTGGTCTGGATGATCGTCTGGCGGCTTCTCGCCAGCTGGACGCCGCCGCCGATGCGCCGCTGGCGCAATTTTCTCCTGCGCAGTTTTGGCGCACGCCTGCATGCCACGGCAATGGTGTATTCCAGCGCGGTCGTGTGGTGGCCCGGGCACCTCGTCATGGAGCGTCATTCATCTCTTGGACCTGGCGTGATCTGCTACAACGTCGACATGATCACCATCGGCCAATTTGCCTCGGTCTCGCAACGCGCCCATCTGTGCACCGGGTCGCATGACGTTCAGGACAGCGCGTTTCCCCTCGTGACGCGGCCGGTGGTGATCGAGGAGGATGCCTGGGTGGCTGCGGAAGCCTTCGTCGGGCCCGGTGTCGTAATCGGCAGGGGGGCCGTGCTCGGCGCGCGCGCCGTCACCGCGAAGTCACTGGAGCCATGGACGATTTATGTCGGCAATCCGGCAAGGGCGGTTGGCTCTCGCCGTCAGGACGCGGCGGCCTCCAACGCGCTCAGCCGGTAACCTTCGAGCGTGGCATGGGCAATGGCCGGCCAGGTGAATTTCTCCAGTACGAGCCGACGGCCGTTTTCGCCCATCGTTCTCGCCCTGGCCGGGTTGCCGAGCACGCTTGCCAACGCCTTCGCAACCTCGGCCGCGTCAACCGAGACGATAAGCCCGGCATCGGCAGAGCCGACTTCGGGAAAGTGACACTGGTCGGTGATCACCACAGGCGTGCCGCAGGCGAGCGCTTCTGTTATCGCCATGCTGAACCCCTCCTGTCGGCTTGGCAGGCAGAAGCAGTCGGCATCGACCATGGCTTCGAGCTTCGCCTTGCCGTAAATGGCCCCGACCATGAAAACGCGGTGCCGGATGTTCAGTTTCTTGACCAGATGCATGAAGTGGCCCTCTGCGCCACCGGGGGGACCTGCGACGACGAGATCAACGTCGACATAGGTTTCACAGATAGCCGCAAAGGCCGAGGCAAGAATGTCGATACCCTTTTTGATGTGCAGGCGTGACAGGAACAGAATGTAACGCCTGCCGTGCGCCAGGGCGATTTTCTGCTTGAACTGTCCGCGGGCCGGCAGGGGGTCGAATTCCTCGGCAAAAACACCGTTCGGTATGATCAGATTCCGTGCCTGAAAATTCAGCGTTTCTACGGCCGCCATCTCATCGACGTTGAGCAGATGCAGGAACGCAGCCTCGTTCAGCATCCTGCGATAGCAGAGCATCAGGGCGATCTTCTTTTTCCACGATCGCTGCCCAAGGCTCCAGTGATCCAGCATGCCGGCCGGGCAAATGCAGTATGGTACGCCGGCAGCGCGGGCGAGCTTGGACGCATAGAGCAGAAATGGCTCCCACACGCCGTGAATATGCATGAAGGAGGCATCCTTCAGCAGGGCTTTCAGCATGCGCCGGCCCCTAAAGCAGAACAGTGTCTCCAGCCTCCCGGCCGGCGGCAGGAGATGCCAGTGAATATTCTCGAAATGCGGAATGCTGCGGCCGATTTCCTTGACCTGCGCCTCAATGGCGGCGTCGCCATAGCTGACGATATTCACATCCAGGCCGAGCCCGGCCTGTGCAGCGGCAAGGCGCATGGCAACGGCCTGCAGCCCGCCATGTTTGGGATCAATCGAAGCGATGACATGGATGATCTTCATATCGTTTTGTTCCCCAGGTATCGCGCTTCATCCGTCTGGCAAAGACCCACGGATCCCGCCAGATGCGGCCCGGACAGGGCAGCAAGAAGCCGCTCGCCATAGGATTCCACGGTATGTTCGGCCGCCCGCAGGAGCGCATTGACGGCCATGCTCCGCCTCAGCTCAGGATTGTCTGCAAGCGCACGCACCGCAGTCGCGATAGCCTCGGGATCGCAGACGGGAACGATAAAACCTTCGATGCCATCGCGAACCACACTGCCGGTGTTTTCGGTCGTTATAACCGGCAGGCCCGCTGCCAGCGCTTCATAGACGGCGGTCGCGGAACCCTCGCAGAGCGACGGCAGCAGGAAGACGTCTGCCCACCGAAACTCCTCGGCGATCTGCAAGCGCGGGACGATCCCTCTCAGCTCGACCCATTGTGAAATCTGCTGCTTGACGTCATCGGCTAAGCGAACGCGGCCCGCCATCCGGAAACGGGCGGCACCTTCCATCAATCGGGCGGCTTCCACGACATAGGGCGAACCCTTGCGCAGACCGATTTCGCCCACGGTCAGAACCCTGATTGGCCCCGGCATGCGTGCTGGCCGGTCTATGGCAGCCGCGGCATTGACCCCGTAGGGTACGACAACACACCGGTCTTCCGGCCCGCCGCATGCGACGACGTGCTTGCGGACAAATTCCGACGGACAGACGATGACATCCGCCAGACGCCACTCGGCTTTCTCCCGTTCGGCGAAGAGACGCGCATGCGGATTCTCCTGGACAGGACCTGCCCATGCGGGAAACCGTTTCATTTCCTGATTGAGAAGCATTTCGACAACATCGCGCGGCGCGATCATCTGCTCGACTGCGGTCCACAGCCCCTGCTGCTTTGCGGCCTGCATCTGTTCGAGTGCGTCGCCGCTGAAGGCGTAGAGCCCCGCTGCGCCATGGAAGCCGCGCCGGGCGACCATTTCGGAAAAAATCGACCCGGCCCAGATCGCGTGAGAGGTTTCTTCCACAACGTCTTTCGTGCGCATGTGACGCAGCACGGAACGGAGGCCGAAGTTGGAAAACACCGTCGTCAGCGCTGTCGGTACGCCTTTGGGCAGCCGGCCGGCCAGCCGTTTGACGGGTGCGGGGTAAAGGGTCGCCGGAAACGAATTGACGATCCGGGGCCAGCCCTTCGTAGCGCAAATATCCGTGTAAAAATGCGCAAGGCGGCCAGCGGATGCGAATATCCTCGGCACGGCATAATGCATGCGGGCGCCGAGCTGGCTGACGACGACTTTGTCTTTCATGGCGAAATACCTTGAGCGAGATGTGGCCTGGAAGGCTCGACAGTCTGCAGCCCGGCAATCAGCGCCACCCAGGCATCTGCCGCCTTTTCTCGGGAATAATCGGTACAAAGCAGCCGCCTTGCCGCATCACCCATGGCTTTCGTGGTATCTGGGTCATCGCAAAGCTCCTCGACGATGCCGCAGAGCTTGTCGGTCTCGCCAATTTCGACGTTGCTGCCGCATCTCTTGGCTCTGAGAATACGGACCACCTCCCCATCCGGATCACCGATGAAGATCGTCGGCCTCCCGGCTGCCATGATGCCGTAGAATTTGCTTGGAATGATACAGTGTTCGAGCTCCGGCAGCAGTGAGACAAGATGCACGTCCGCAACGCTCAGGCTCTCAGCAAGGTTCTCAACGGGCTGCAGCGGCTTGAAGATGACGTTCTGAAGGCCGAGGTCCTGAACGACAGTCTTCACAGCCGCGTGCTGGTGTCCGCCGCCAATCAAAAGGAACCGGATATCCGGCCGGTGCTCGAGACGTTTCGCTGCTGCGAGCATGGTGCCGAACTCATGCGCCCGCCCGAAGTTTCCTGAATAGCCGACGACAAAGACATCCTGCAATCCCCACGCCTTCCGCAGGCTGTTATCCTCGGGCAAGACAGGATAGATTTCCTCGCCATCCGACCAGTGATGCAGGACGGTGACGCGATCCTTTGCAATGCCTTGCGTTAAGAGGAATTCCGCCATCTTTTCGGTAGGGCAGACGACCATGCCGGGGGATCGCAGAGACCAGTTGCGCGCCCGCGTCAGCCATGGCGCAAGCCACCGTGCGCGTTTCCGGAAAAATCCAAGCTCGATCGCAGTCTCCGGAAAAAGATCCATGATCCAGTTCACCATGAGGGCGCCCTTGAGGCGAATCGCGATGCTGCTCATGACGGAGAGGAGCGGAGGATCGGTGCAGACAACGACCGTATCCGTCGCCCGAACGTTGCGCAGAAGCCAGGCGAATGCCAGCACCTGAAAAAGAAGATAATCAATGCTCCGGCGCATGAGGTTGTGCCGGCCGAAACGACCGCTCGCCAGCCGCTGGATATGGATACCCCGAACTGTCTCGGTTGCGGGCAATACGCTGCTAGGATGATTGTGTATTTCGCGACTTGTAACGACAGTCACATTCATTCCGCGCTGCGCCATCGACATGGCGAGCGACGATATCATCCGGCTTGTTGCCGACTGGTCGGGGAAACCGTATCTGTTCAGGAAGATCATCCTCACGCTTTTTCCTTCCTCCAAGTGCGCCGTCTGAAGAAGCATTCTTGGCGAGGTGAAAACGAGCGGCAAGCTGGTCGTAAGGACTAGTGGGCTCACGATACGGAGTGGCAAATACTCCCAAGTTGGCGCCTTACTATCCTTTTGGTAGCCGAAACGCAGATGACGCCCTTATGGGTTAGAAGATCCATAAAATGCCAGCCAATGAATGGCAGGAGGCGGTTGACTTGGATCGCGCGCTGGCTGCGCTGGCATAGCTGGACGTCTGCGATCTTCTGCGGCACGCCATTGCCTGGAACCGAGAATTTCAAGTCGGTTCAGCCAACGGCTGAGGAACGAAGGGGGCGCAAACGCGACTGCTACTTTTTTACCAGCAATCCGCTGCCGCTATCTTGCCGGTACGCGGCCGGTGCCGGTCGCTTCCATTGATGGAGGTTCGGGATCGGGTACGACTGATAATGTGTGTTTGAGACATTTGAGTGCGAAACAGGATCGGGAGTGGCGTACACCCTCGATCTTGTAGAGCTTCCGGCGCAGAAACTGCTCGTAGCCTGCGGTTCCCGCCACGGCCACCTTGATGAGGTAATCATATTCACCTGTTGTCAGATAGGCTTCCAGCACCTCCGGAAGAGCGGCCATCGCTTCCCCGAAGCGTTCCAGAACCTCGTCGTCGTGGCGCTCCAGCATCACCTCGATGATAACAGTTTCGGTCAGTCCGAGCTTGGCCTGATCGAGAATGGCGGTGTAGCCGCGAATGACGCCTTCGTCTTCCAGTCGCTTGACCCGCTGCCAGCAAGGACTGGGCGACAGTCCCACCTTTTCCGAAAGCTCCGCATTGCTCAACCTGCCGTTCTCCAGCAGGGTGCGCAATATCTTGCGGTCAATTCTGTCCAGCGGTTTCGTCATCCCGGTCTCCCCACAATATGTTGCAAAAGATCTGCCGTCACTGCGGCAGCCTGCGAAAGAAATGTTTTCCGACGGGCGGTTTGGCGATGGCATTCAAAAGCACCTTCCGCTGATTTTTAAGTACCGTACTGCAAGGTACAGGCAGCAGGGAGGAGCAGGCGTGGCACCCGTAGAGCAACATCATTTTCCAAGGCCGAGAACGTTGATCCATCCCGGCATTTCCTCGCCGGTGCGCATCAACAGCCTGCACTCGCCATCTGCGCGCCACGTGCGGCTGTTCATTGCTGCGGGCCGCAGTCTTTATGATGGAATCGTGCAGCCGCTTTTCGAAAACGGCATTGAGAATGCCTCGCTCACCATCCTCGGCGGCTATTTCGACATATTGTCCTATTGCGTCGCCCCGCCCGACCCTTCCGGCAAGGCGGTCATTGCCTATACGAAACCCATCGACGCCGGTGCAGCCTGGCTTGTCTTCGGCAATGCTACGCTCGGTCGCAGCATGAAGGGCGAGCCGATCGTTCATTGCCATGCCGCCATGCGCACCGCGGCGGGTGTGGTCAAGGGCGGCCATCTGCTGACTGAATCTTGTATTGTTGGCGAGAGCGGCGTTTCCGCTCTGGTGACCTCACTAGACAGTTTCGTGCTGCAGCAGTCATTCGACCCTGAAACCAACATTCCCATTCTTCAACCCAGGAACCGTACGGGGCGCGCCGATGAGCACGTATAATACTGTAGAAACCGGATCCATGGGGCGTGTCGCCTATGCTCGCATCGCACCCAATGAAGACCTCGTTCTCGGTGTCGAAAAGCTGTGCCTTGCCGAAGGTTTCAGAAATGCCTTTGTGCGCGGCGCGCTGGGCAGTCTGGTTGATGCCTGTCTCGGCACACGCAGCGGCGCGTTCTTGCAGATACGCGGTCCCGCCGTGGAAATCGTCTCCATCGCCGGCGAAGTGCGTGCCCAGCCGGACGGCTCGCTGCGCGCCTCGCTGACCGGTGTCGTCGCCGATACCGAAGGTTCGGTTTATGGCGGTCCCTTCATCGCCGGAGCTAACCCGGTTTGCATGACTTTTGAAGTGACGCTGGAAGAGTGGTTGCCTGCGGAAAAGCCGCAGGCGGCGTGAGTTGTAGTAAGGCAGGCCGGTGAGTTGCGCAGCGCAACTCATGCGGCGCGCCCCTGTCTTTCGGTCAGAAGTAGCTCGAAAGTAACGCAGACCGGGTTTTTGCCGCGTACCAGCCGCCCGCCGCTGATATGTCTGGTGAGATCCACCATCGCAATATCCAGCATTGCTTTGCGGCCTCCGGGAACGGCCTGGCCGATACGGCCCTTGTTTATGAGGATTTCGCTCGCGTAGGCGTTGAGGCTTGTTCCGTCTTCATAATCCGCACCGACCAGGCTGCCAATTCCATTGACTTCGGCTTCTCGCAGGCCAAACTGGGCAGAGACCTCTTCGAGTGCCGTGCATATATCGGTATTGGGCCGCACTGTGCATAAAAGTGCCCGAAGACCCGAACCCTTCTGGCGGCGCTGCTGCGCGATGGGTGTAAAAAGGGGGAAGTTGGTTTCCTCATCCTTTTGCACATCGAGGATCGCTCCATCCAGCGCCAGAGCTTCAAGCGGTGTTTCTACAGCAAATTCGGTCTCGAAAGGCAGCAGATGCCCCATTGAGACAACGCCGTCGGCACTCTTCCATGAACCATGGCAATGCAGAAACGGCGCGCTATCCCGCCGGCCGATATGCAGGCCGGCATCGATGATTGTGCCACCCGGCATGGAAAAGGTTTCGCTATACCATGCGGCATGTGCGTCATCCGGTGCGGCTGCCGGCATGACATAATGCAACCGTTTCAACGGTACGTTTTTCAGTCTGACGTAACCACCTTCGAACCCCAACTCCGCAAAGGCATCGGCAATCGCTTCGTTGGCGCTTACGCCGGAGCGGACCGTCAGAGTAACAGGATAGGCATGGCAGCCGACGGCGCGAAAGCGTTCAGGCGTTATCGGTCCGGGATGGACGATGTGGCGGGGAAGCTCTTGCGTGCCTGTCTCCGTCATACCGCAAGCCCCGCGGTAATGAAGCCCCCATCCACGGCAAGCACCTGTCCGTTGATGTAGCTTGCGTCATCCGACACGAGGAAAGCCACGGCAGAGGCGATCTCGTCCGTCCTGCCATAGCGATGCATCGGAACGCGGCTATGCCATTGGTCGCGAACATTTTCAGTATGAACTGCCTGGGTGAGGGGGGTATCGACCGGACCGGGAGCAATTGCATTGACACGAATGCCTGATTGCCCCAGCTCGTTTGCCATTACCATCGTCAGAAGATTGACGCCGCCTTTCGAAGCGCCATAGGCGCTGCGGCCACGATTTCCACACATGCCGGAAACAGAACTGATATTCACGATCGAGCCGGCAACATCGCGCTCTAGCCAGTAACGTGCGGCAGCGCGCGCTACCGCGAAGCTGCCGACGAGATTGACATCAACGATACGGCGAAATTCTTCGACGCTTGTGTCGACGGACAGCTTGTCGATACCGATGCCGGCGCTGTTGACGACGGCGACCAGATCAACCGCATGATCGGCACCGTTAGCCGTCAGGGCGGCGAAAGCCATCTCTATCGATGCCTCGTCCGCAACATCGCAGACTATGCCGCGCCAGAGATCGATACCGAGTTTTTCGCAGGCTATATCCAGCGCCTCGCGCTTGAGATCCAGCAACCATGGCTGCCAGCCGCGCGCCATCAGGAGCTGCGCAGTGGAGAAACCGATGCCGGATGCACCGCCGGTGATCGCGACGGCCCCTTTTGTCCCTGTTTTCTCATGTGTCATACCGTCTCCTCCCGATTGAATGTCACGCCTGTCAGCCTGTCCGCTTTTCTTCGAAAGCCGGCATCTGACCGCGTTTCTCCAGTTCCTCGCGGATCATTTTCTTGGTGATCTTGCCATAGGCGGATTTCGGCATGGCATCCCAGAACACCACTGATTTCGGCAGCTTGTAGCGGGCCATCTTGCCTTCCAGATAGGCCTTCAGATCGATGGCGGCGATATCCGCGCCCTCGCGGGCCACGCACACGGCCACACCGACCTCGCCCCACACCGCGTCCGGCACACCCAGAACCGCAGTCTCGCTGATATCCGGATGCATGAGGATTTTTTCCTCGATTTCACGCGGATAGATGTTCGAGCCGCCGGAAATATACATGTCGGAGGCGCGCCCGGTGATGTAGAGGAAGCCGTTCTCATCGCGATGGCCGAGATCTCCGGTGCGGAACCAGCCATTGCGGAAGGCTTTGGCATTGGCCTCGGGATTATCGTAATAGCCCGCAAAAACGGCGGGACCGATTACACAGATTTCACCGGTTTCACCGGCGCCAACCTCCTCGGCCGCATCGTTCTGGATCTGCACTTCCATGCCGGTACGGTCGAAGCCGCAGGTGCCGACCCGGGTTTCCGGACCGTCCTCGGCGTTGTGAAAAGAAGGCGGCAGCACGGTGATGTTCCCGGTGACTTCACCCAGCCCAAAATATTGCACCAGCACCGGGCCGAGCTTTGCAAGCGCCCGTTTCTGGTCCGCGCGATACATCGGCGCGCCAGCATAGATGACATAGCGCAGTGAGGAGTGATCGAAACGATCCACAGAGGGGTCTTCGACGAGCATTTTAAGGATGGTCGGTACAGTGAAGGCGTTGGTGATACGCCATTTTTCGATCAGCGCCCAGACGGCGGGCACATCGAGCTTTTCCGCCGCCGGCAGCACGGTTTTCGCGCCATGCGCCACCTGCACCAGCTGGTGAATGCCCGCACCGTGTGAAAGCGGGGCAACGACGATGGAGGCGTCGTCCGGTCCGGTGCCGGGCATCAGATCGCAGAGATGGTTGGTGATGACGAACGCCATCTGGCCATGGGTAAGCACTGCAGCCTTGGGCCGGCCGGTGGTGCCTGAGGTGAAGAAGAACCAACACGGGTCATCCCGATCCACTGCCTGGCTTTTGACTTTGTGCCCCATATGACGGGCCACGACTGCATCGTAATCCTCACCGAACTCTGCCGTGCCGATGGCAATGCTGAAATCGATCGTGCTTGCCTCATGGCTGGCTTTTGCATGATCGGGAAAAGCACTGGCGCAAATCATGCCGCGTGCGCCGCTTGCCTTCGCCAGATAGGCAACTTCATCGGGCGATTGACGGTAATTGGTCGGCACCCACACCGCACCCACGCGGAAGCATGCGAACATGGATTCGAACATCTGGTTGTTGTTGGAGGACTGCACCAGAATGCGGTCCCCCTTTCTGACGCCGAATTCAGTCTCCAGCGCATGGGCCATGGCGTCGACGCGGGCTTCCATTTGAGCCCAGCTCCAAGTCTTTTCACCCCAGACGAAACCGATATGGTCCGGGTTGCGGCGTGCCGCCTGCGTCAGGAAATGCGAGAGGTTCATCACCCGCGTGGTGGAGGGCGCAACCCCGCCCGCGGGATGCTGCACGGCACTTTGCATCGTCATTTCACACGCTCCATGATCGAGACGTAATTGGCAACCGCCGTGCCCCCCATGTTGAACACGCCAGCCAGCGAGGCATTGGGAATTTGCATGTCGCCTGCTTCGCCCATCAATTGCATCGCCGCCATGACATGCATGGAAACGCCGGTCGCTCCGACGGGATGACCTTTCGATTTCAATCCACCCGATGGGTTGATTGGCAGGCGTCCGGTCTTCAGTGCCGTTCCGTCCTGGACAACGCGATATCCTTCACCGGGCTTAGCAAGCCCCATGGCCTCATATTCGATAAGTTCGGCAATGGTGAAGCAGTCGTGCGTTTCAACGAAAGAGAGGTCGTCGAGCGTTGCGCCGGCAAGTTCCAGCGAGCCGGCCCAGGCGCGGCGCGCGCCTTCGAAGGCCAACGGATCGCGACGGGTCAATGCCATGATGTCGTTGACATGCTTGCGGCCCCGGAAGCCGATGGCGCGGTTGAGTGTGGCTGCCGTTTCTTCGTCGGCCAAAATGATCGCGGCAGCGCCATCAGAAATCAGCGAGCAGTCGGTGCGGCGCAGCGGGCCTGCGACGTAGGGGTTCTTGTCGGAAGCCGTATTGCAGAAATCGAAGCCGAAATCCTTGCGCATATGGGCATAGGGATTGACCGCGCCATTGGCGTGGTTCTTTGCGGCAATCATCGCCAGCTCTTCCGAGCGGTCGCCATAACGTTGAAAATATGCCTGTGCGATGCGGCCGAACTGGCCGGCAAACCCGCCGGGAATATTGGCCTCCTCCGCACGGTAACAGGCGGAGAGCAGGATTTCGCCCACATCTGCGGTCGGCAGCGCCGTCATTTTTTCGGCGCCGACAACGAGTGCGATGCGGCCGCGCCCGGCTTCGATGAAGTCCATGGCGCTGTAGAGGGCGGCCGATCCTGTTGAGCAGGCATTTTCGAAACGCACTGCGGGCGTATAGGCGAGGCGCTCATCTCCCATCGCTACCAGGGCGCCCTGAAAATCCTGTTTCGAGAAGCCATTGTTCATCACGCCGACGAAAATGCCGTCGATATCGCTGACATCGACGCCCGCATGGTCTATGGCCGGCGCCACGACCGAAGCCATCAGTTGCTCGGTATTTTCAAGGGCCGACTTCCCGAAAGGCGAATGCGCCCAGCCGACGATCTGCGCTTTGCTCATTTGCTCGTTCTCCTCGTTTGCCGTTTCGTGTCGCCTTCACCGCGCGTGCGGGCTCGGCTGGCCATCATTTCTGCGATGCGTGTCTCGATGCGGGTTACTTCCTCGCGCAGCAGCGCTGCCAGTTCCGGCTGGCGCTCCGGCCGCATGCGGCTGTCCACAGCGGCAATGCTCAACGCTCCGGCTACCGCGCCATCAGGCGCGCGGATGGCAACGCCAATACCCCAGGAATTGGAAAGGATCAGGCCGGGGTTGAGCGAATAGCCATTGGCTCTCGTCAACTCGACATCACGGCGCAGACCCTCAAGCGTGATGCCGGGATAATTAGCGGCAATCAGCCCGCTATTGGCCGCAATGATACTTTCCACCTCGGCGTCCGGCAGCGCCGCCAGCATGGCGAGCGAACCCGCGCCAATACCCAAGGGGTGTTCGAAACCGGCCTGAAGCGCATGGGTGCGCACCGGCCAGGTGCCTTCTTCGCGGTAAAGGCACAGGGCAAATGTATCACGGCGCACGGAAAGGAAGCTCGAATCCTCCGAGCGGCGGGAAATGCGCGTCAGGCCGTCCTGCGCCATTTGAAGAAGGCCAAACCGGCGCGATGACAGGCTGCCCAGCACATAGGTTTCTTCGCCGAGGTAATAACGCCGCGTTTCCTCATCCTGCTCCACAAGGCCGGCGCGGATCAGAGCCAGCAGCAGGCGGCGGGCTGTGGGCTTGTTCAGTCCGCTTTCTGTCACGATGACCGAAAGCGCCACGCCGCGTTCCGCGTGCCTCCCGACCATGGAGAGCAGCGCCAGAGCCCGGTCCACCGCGCGCGCGCCCGTCAGATCTTTTTCTACCGGGATCGTTGTTGTTGTTGCCATCTTAGGAAAACGCCCCCACCGCACAGCTTTGCCCGCCATCGACCGGCAAACAGACGCCGGTGATGAACTTAGCCTCATCAGATGCGAGAAAAACGGCGGCGCGGGCAATATCAAAGGCATCGCCCATGCGACCCACCGGGACAGCCGCATTGCGCGCCGCCACCATTTCCTCGACAGACGCATATTGATTGCTGATCTGCTTGTAGATCAGTGGGGTGTCGATCATTCCCGGAAGAATGCAATTGGCGCGAATGCCCTGCCGGGCATATTGCATGGCCAGCGCCACAGTCGCCTGATTTACAGCTGCCTTCATGGCGTAATAGGCAAAATATGGATAGCCGGTCCAGCGAATGGAGGCGAGCGACGAGATATTGACAATGGCCCCGCCGCCCTGCGCCAACATCACCGGCAACACAGCCTTGGAGGTGCGATAAACGGAGCCGATATTGAGATCGACCGAGGCGCGAAAGCTTTCCTCATCCAGCTCAACCGGCCCGCCCATATGGGTCACGCCGACATTATTGTGCAGAATATCGATGCCACCAAAGGCCTCGCAGGTGCGGTCAACGGTGGCCGATACGGACTGTAGTTCAGTGACATCGGCGGCAACCGCAATCGCCTCCAAGCCTTCTCCGCGAATGATCTCAGCCGTCTCTTCGGCTGCGTCAGCGCAGAGATCGACACAGGCTACGCGCGCGCCTTCGCGGGCAAATTGCACGGCCGCAGCCTTGCCGTTGCCAAATCCCGGCCCCGATGATCCTGCGCCAAACACAAGCACGCGTTTTCCCGTCAGGCGACCTGTCAAAGCAGTCTCCATTCCAATCGTCAGACATAGTCGGGTTGGCCCCGCTACGGGCGGGGCCAGCTATTCAACGGGCCGGTCAGGTCAGGCTTGCACCAACGGCCTTTTCAAGTATGGCCCAGGCTTCATCGCCGTATTTGCCTTTCCACTCGGAATAGAAGCCTGCCTCTTTCAGCGCGGCGCGGAAGAGTGTCGCATCCGTGTCGTTGAAGGTCATGCCCTTGGAAATCAGATCTTCCTTGACCGAGGCATTGAGCTTCGCCACATCGGCGCGTTCATCCTTGCCGGACTGGTTGAGGTTTTTGGCGACGATGGCGCGCAGGTCATCCGGTAAACGCTCCCAGGCCCGCTTGTTGGCGAGGAACCAGAACCCGTCCCACATATGATTGGTGACCGAGCAGAATTTCTGCACTTCGAACAGCTTTGCGGTGGAAATGATCGCCAGCGGGTTTTCCTGGCCATCGACCACACCGGTCTGCAGTGCAGTATAGACCTCGGCGAAATTGATCGAGGCAGGGGCAGACTTGAACGCCTTGAACATAGAGGTCCAGAGCGGGCTCACTGGCACGCGGATCTTGAAGCTTTCGAGATCGGCCGGCGTGGCGATGGGCTTGGAAGCGCTGGTGATCTGGCGGAAGCCGTTGTCCCAGATTGTGTCCATGGCAACGAGATTTTGCTTGGCAATTTCGCCACGGACATATTTACCGAGATCGCCATCCATGGCCGCCCATACGGACTCGTAGTTCGGGAAGGCGAAACCGATGCCGCTGATGGAGGCGTTCGGTACCAGCGTCGAGAGGATCAGCGGCGAAAGCGTGAAGAATTCAACGCCTCCAGAGCGCACCTGGCTCAAAACGTCGGTGTCGGCACCCAACTGGCTGCTGGGGAAGATGCTGATATTGACCTGCCCGTCGGTCTCCTTGGCGATGCGCTCGGCGGCCTCCTTGGCGCGAATGTTCATCGGGTGCGCCGCAGGCAGATTATTGGCATATTTATAATTGTATTGGGCAGCGCGGGCGCGCGACACGAAGGCGGTGGCCAGTACGGCGGAACCGGCGCCGGCGAGTATGCTACGTCTGTTGATATTCATTGCTTTCTCCTCCCAAAATAAAGCAGGTATCATTCATCGGCATGGCGGGCGTACCGGCCACGGTCTCAGAGCAGAATGGTCGAAAATCCGGGGATTGCTGCAATCAGCAGCAGGCCGATGATCATGGCTGCGAGATAGGGCCAGATGGCACCCATGGCTTCGTCCGGCGACACGTTGCCGATCTTGCAGGCGATGTAAAAGCCGATACCGATTGGCGGCGCCATCAGGCCGATATTCATGGCGACCACCACGACCATCGAATAATGGATGTCATTGATGCCAAGCGTGCGGGCGATCGGAAACATGATCGGCGCGAGCAGAACGATTGCTGGCAGTCCTTCCAGGACGCAGCCCAGGATCATGAAAATCAGGATCGACACGACCATGTAGGTCATCCAGCCGCCCGGAAGATCGGTAATCATCGCGGTAAGCTGGAAAGCAAAGCCGCTCTGCGTCAGCCCCCAGGCCATGGCCGATGCACAGCCGAGGATCAGCAGGATCGCCCCTGAAAGGGCTGCCGTCTCGACCAGCATCGAATAAAGCTTCCTGAGGCTGATGCCGCCATAAAGCACCGCGCCGACGATCATGGCGTAGAGCACAGCAATAGTGGATACTTCGGTTGCCGTGGCGACACCGCCGCCCACCAGGCTGCGGATGAGGAAGGGCAGAACGAGCGCCGGTGCGGCAATCAGGGCTGCCTTGCCGACCTGCGGCCATGGCGTGCGCTTTGCGCCTTCCATGTTTTCATCCCGCGCCTTCCAGCGGGCCAGAACGGCCAGCACCAGAAGCAGTACCATTGCAATCATGAAACCGGAGGTGAAGAGGCCGGCAATAGACACACCTGCCGCCGAACCCAGAACGATCAGCACGATTGAGGGCGGAACCGTATCGGCCATGGCGGCGCCGGTGGCCAGAAGCGCGATCATTTCCTTGGGTTTGTGGCCACGGCGCTTCATTTCCGGAAACAGCGCCGGTGCGACGGTTGCCATATCAGAAACCTTGGAGCCGGAAATGCCGGAGACAAGAAACAGCGAACCGAGCAGAACATAGGACATGCCCGCGCGAATATGGCCAAACATCGAGGACAGAAGCTCGACAATCGCCTTACCCATGCCGGTAGCATCGAGCACGCAGCCCAGCAGCACAAAGACTGGCACTGACAGCAGAATGATGCCGGACATGCCCTCATCCATGCGCCCGATCATCACAATGGTCGGAACCCAGGTGGTGAAGGTCAGGTAGGCTAGCGTTCCAAGGCCGAAGCAGAAGGCAATCGGGACACCCAGCACCAGAAATACGGCAACGAACAGGCCGAGGAAAATCGCCAGATTTAAATTGCCGAGGGATTCCAGCATCGGCGATGCCAGATAGAGCAGGCCGGCGGCGACCGCGACCGTTACAAAGGCCGCAATGATATCGCGCAGATTTTCTCGCCGGAAGAGATTGTTGAGCACCAAAAGCAGCATAAGACAGGCGCCGACCGGCAGTGCCGCAGCGCGAAACGACATCGGAATATTCAGCGCCGCAGACGTGACCACCCATTCCTCGATGGCGTATTCCATTGCGGGCTTGATAATTGCTGCAAGAAATGTCGCCACCAGCACCAGTGCCAAGGAATTGATATAGCCCAGAACACGTTGGGGGAACATGTTGAGAAACAGCGTGAGGCGCAGGTGTTCACTGCGATCGATGGCGATTGCAGCGCCCAGCATGGCAAACCACAGAAAGCACAAGGACGCCGTTTCATCGATCCAGACAATCGGCAGATGCAGGGCATAACGCGACGTCACACCCAGCAGAAGCAGGCCAATCATCATCGCCAGCAGCACCGCCGCCACTGCCTCGATAGGGCGCATGAACCACGAGCCTGTTACCGGTGCGGTGTGCAAAAGTTCGCCATCGAGTACAAATACGTCGTCATTCGCGTTTGCGGTCATGGTCATCGGGGCCTCCTCTCCCACAGAACAACCTTCGCAACAAAGGTGTCGGCAAAACAGGATGTCCGTGCCACGACCGCGACATCAGGATAGCTATTGTTGCCAGACTGGCCAGACCCTCCAGAAGTCTGAATGTATAGGGGTATTGCCTCCACAATATGGACCCTTACAAAACCATGTATCCGAGATACACAGGATGTTTAACGAAATCAACAGTAAATAGACGGATTTATGCAGTTAAGTCGTGCGCGTTTAAGGTCCATATAGTGGATCTTTATTGATAAAGTCTCGATTTCTCATGGTGACCTTGCATCGCGGCACCTCATTCAAAGGCCAGTCAATGAAAATTTTACTGGCCGACTGGGGCAGGTCGGCATACACCCGGTACGCCTGCGTCGCGCTTTTCCGACCATCTCGGCGGTGAGAAGGGCGTGTCACTTTATCGCCAAGGCCTCTTTGAGCAATTCGGCCTGCATGCTCATCTAGGCATTCATCTTCTTCGGTCGCCGGTTCTCGTTCTTCGAGAGCCTTTATCTGGCTGATCATCGCCGCATCCATGTCGCTATATTTGGCTCGCCACTTGTAAAAAGACGCTGTGCTCATTCTGCTCCGGGGCCAAAGATTGGATCGACGGTATCTGCCGAGGGACAGAGCCAACGCGCAAGGCAGAATGTCATTTTTGAGCTTGGCAATTTTGCGGGAAAGCTGGGAAGAGGGCGGGTCTGCCTATTTCGGAAGTGTAATGTCGAAATTCCATCTGATCTCTTTGGCATCGTCTATACGGAAATGGACGCTGCCGAAGGCTGGAAACAAGCCCTAGTCAAGGAGCTGAGGGCCGCAAAGATTCCTTTTGATGCAACCGGATGGGGGAGTAAATGGGTCTTTAATCCGGGCGAAAGATATGCTGAGGCTGATTGCCCATACCCATCGTGACGAGGTTCGCTCTGCCTGCATTAGCGTGCGATGGCTGGCGGGCCGACGCGAGATGCTGGAATGGTGGAGCGACTACCTCGACAACGCCGAGGCTGGCAACAAGGTGAATCTGACCGTGGTGCACGGGGAAGCGGCATGATCTCGCGGAAACCTGTGCTTCGTCGCTGCTACGAGATGGCGACGATCGAATAATTCGGCGTGCCTTGCCAGATCAGATTCCAGGACGCGCCGGGCCGAACGTTCTGGACGGCCCCGGGGTCGAAACAAACCAGGCAGTTTCCGCCGGGCGCACGGACTGAGGGATAGATGAGGCCGCGGCTCCCATCCCTTCGCAACCGTGCGGCCAGCTCCTGTCCCTCGATGTAGCCGACTTCTGGGTCTGGGTTGAGCGCGACGCGTTCGGGTTCATCCGTCAGATCGTCGAATTCTCCGATGAAGTCGGAGATCAGTTCGACATAACGGGCGCTGTCGTGGAACGAGCCGGTGAAACGGAGTTCACGGGTTCTGTGCCAAGCGACCTCCGCGACCGATACCATTACGTCCCAGGCGCAATACCAGGCACCGCGATCTTCGGAGTTGAAGCGGTTGCCGCCTACCCGCGTATAGGTGAAGGCCGCATTTACGTGCGTGTCGCCATAGATCCTGAGATCACGGTTGCGCCGCCGCCAAGCGAGCTCTCGCGGATCGAGATGCGGATTGCGGCCGCGCTCGGCGAGCAACCGGGCGCTGGTCAACCCCTCAATCTCGGCAAGAGTTTCTAGTTCCTCGTCGCTGTCGACCAGACCGCGAAGCGCCGGCGGCTTGTGGTAGGTTGCGGGTAGCAGGCGGATCAATCCTCGAACCGACAGTTCGGTTCTCCTCATGCGCCACCCCGCAGCGCGTCGAGATAGGTTCGAATCGCTAGAATTTGCGGGAGGCCGCCATCGATGGCGATGTCGACCGGCCGCGCGCCGCTGAAGAGCGGGCCCATGTTCGGGCGTGTGAACCAGCTTCTGGAGAGTTGCTCCGAGAAGTAGAGTTCGAGCGACTTATAGATCCCGATCACGGCACTGAGGCGCAGCAACTGATCCTTCGTCAATTCGCCGGTAAACCCCGGTTTGCGCGCACGCTTCCATGTGCTCTCCGACATGTCGGCGAGGCCCGCTGCTTCCCTGAGGCTCAGTGACCATGCATCGGTGACCTTGGCATAGGCCTTGAGTGCAACGGCATTGAGTTCCGCGGGTTTGTGGGGCTTGACGGCGATTTGCATAGTGGCCTCCTGATGCTCGTAATATAGGCCATATGATCTTAAAGTAAAGTTCATATGGTCCGATATTTGATCTTGAAGTGGCTCCCACCGCAAGAGCCTTTGCTCTTGCTTCGATCATTTGCGTCTTGGACAAGACGGCAACGCGCGCGTGCTCGCGCCGGAATGGGGTGGCGATACGAAGGCTGTAGATCAGTGGCTACACTGCCAAGCTATGCATTCAGCATGATGCTGTAGACGACGGCGCTGGCCTTTGAACGAGGCATGCCGCATGCCGCAGCTTTGCTTGATGCCTCCAGCACGATGCAAGGTTGCGCCTGGCGGGAGCAGTTTGTATTGCACTTTGAACCTCAGGTGTTGAAAAGGCAGTAGATTCAATCTGTCCCTGACGTGAATGTAAGTAGTGTTCAGATCCTGGCTGACGCTCTCGATGATGAGGGTGTGAGCGTGTCTGCGCTGCTGGCGCGATACTTTTCTGGTCCAGTGACTGCATCAAAATCCTGGATATTGATGGCCGTTTTCTTTTTTATGTCCGAAGGCGGAAAGCCTGTTATGGAAGTCGATGACTTCGATGTCCTGAGGGATGCCCATGGCCTGATTTCTGGGAAGGCGAGGGCAACGCGGCAGCGCGCAATACGATCGAGACAGCTGCAGCAGGACGGTCGGCCCGTTTCACGGGCGCCGCCAACACTGCGCGAGGTAATGCGCGCTTCTGGGATGTCCAGGTTCAGCCGATGCTCGACTACGACACCTGCTGATCGCTGAGCCAGAACTCTCCTGCGATGATCCCAACACTCCCGTTTGCCGGCAGTGAATCACAACAAAATAATGTAATCAATTGATTGGGTTTGGAGCCTAAGGCAGGGCATCTGCGTCTAGGCCATATAGCGAGCCACAGATACGAAGGAACTCGCCACAAGCTCAATTACCAAATCTTTAGTTGTGCGCCTGCTCGCGAATACCTAGCTTAATGACGAGGCCGTATCGGATTTGAAATTAGAGACGGGAACCACATCCCGTCTCGCGTTTCATTCCGGAAAGACCCTTTCTCCAAGGTCGAGATCTCCGTCATGAGTTTTCAATACCATAGAACCATTCACTTTCACCTTCATCATTTCCCTGCCTGAGGCATGTAACGATGCGTGCCGCACTTGATTTCGCACCCGGCGCACCCGGCATTGACGCACGCTGGACGTCGAGCGCCAAGAATGGCGTGGGAACCGCGCTGTCGAACACCTCACCAATCTGGTTCACGCTCAGCCACGGCATCCTCAACGAGGTCTATTACCCGAGGATCGATAGTGCCTGCATCCGCGATCTCGGTCTTGTGGTCACCAGAGATGACGGATACTTTTCAGAAGAGAAACGGGACTGCACCTCCCTTACCCAACCTTTCGAGAGTGGAATTCCCGCGTTCCACGTCACCAATACGGCGACAGATGGAGCCTATCGGATTGAAAAACAGGTCATCACCGATCCGGCGCGGGCCTGTGTTCTTCTGCATGTGTCCTTCTCGCCCTTGAAGGGAAAGATGGGGGATTACCGTGTAAGCGTTCTTCTGGCGCCGCATCTGGTCAATGCCGGTAATCTCAACTCCGCCTGGATAGGGGATTATGAAGGGCGTCGGGTCTTGTTTGCGGTCGGCCGCTCACGATATCTCGCTCTGGTCTGCGACGGTCCCTGGCGCGCCGCAAGTGCGGGATTTGTTGGCGTCTCCGATGGCTGGCAACAATTGCGCCGGCACGGACGCCTCATTGAGGAATTCCAGCGGGCGGATGACGGCAATGTTTCGCTGGCTGCGGAAATCGATTTTAGCGATGCCCATGACACCGCGACGTTGGCGCTCGGTTTCGGCCAGACCGAATATGAAGCTGCATCCTGTGCTGTCGCAAGTCTGAAGTCCGGCTTCAGACGCGCACACGATGCCTATATCGCCAACTGGCGTGGCTGGCAGGACAGTCTTTGCCCCCTCGACCGCGATACCCATCACGGCGTCAATTCCTATCGCGTCTCGACCGCCGTGCTTGCCGCGCATCGTGCCGCTGACCGGCCTGGAGCCGTCGTGGCGAGCCTGTCGATCCCGTGGGGAGCCTCCAAGGGCGATGACGATCTTGGCGGATATCATTTGATATGGCCGCGGGATCTGGTGGAAGCCGCCGGCGGGTTTCTAGCGGCCGGTGATCACGATGAGGCTTTGGCCATCCTTGATTATCTGCGCCAGGTGCAGCAACCCTCGGGGCGGTGGCCGCAAAATCTCTGGCTGGATGGCAAGCCCTATTGGCCGGGCGTTCAGATGGACGAATGCGCCTTTCCGATCCTGCTTGCGGATATGCTGCATCGGCACGGCCACCTCGACCACGCCGCAAGGGCGGATTACATGCCAATGATCCGCAGCGCTGCGGCTTATATTCTGGCAAACGGCCCGACGACCGGCGAGGACAGGTGGGAGGAAGATGCAGGCTACAGCCCGTTTACGCTTGCCGTCGAGATCGCCGCGCTGCTTGCCGCTGCTGATCTGCTGGATATGGAGGGCGATGCGGCCGAAGCCACGCATCTGCGGCAGACAGCCGATTGCTGGAATGAGCAGATCGAAAGGTGGACGTTTGCCGGTGACCAGACCATGTGCGCGCAGCTTGGTATTTCGGGCCATTATGTTCGCATCGCTTCTCCCGGTACCACCGATGCCGTTCAGCTCTCGGGCATGACGCCTATACTCAACCAGACACCGGATCGCGCTTTCCTGCCAACAAGCGATGTCATCAGCCCTGATGCACTTGCGCTGGTCCGCTTCGGCCTGCGCGCACCGGACGATCCCCACATTCTCGCAACCGTCAAGGCGATCGATCATTGCCTGCGCGCCGAGCTGCCGCAGGGGCCGGTCTGGTACAGGTACACGGGCGACGGGTATGGTGAGCACGCTGATGGAACAGCATTTGACGGCAGGGGTCAGGGCAGGCCATGGCCCCTTCTGACCGGCGAGCGCGCCCATTACGAACTTGCTGCGGGCAGACGCGGGGCGGCGGAAGCTTTGCTGACCACAATGGAAAAATCGGCGGGGCAGAGCGGCCTTTTCCCCGAGCAGGTCTGGGATCAACCCGATCTTCCCGACAGGGAGCTGTTTTATGGCTCCCCGTCGGGCAGCGCGATGCCGCTGGTCTGGGCGCATGCAGAACATATCAAGCTTCTGCGTTCGCTTGCCGATGGCTCCGTTTTCGACATGCCGCGGCAGGGTGTGGAGCGCTACATCCGCAACAAGACACCGTCGCATCTTCGAATCTGGTGCTTCAACAACACGATATCAGCCATGCCCACCGGCAAGGTTCTGCGGCTTGAACTGGCGGATAATGCCATCGTGCACTGGAGCGCTGACAGCTGGGCGACGAGCACAGATACAAATACGACGGCCTCCGGTCTCGGCACGCATTTTGCGGACTTGCCCGTGCAGGAACTGGCGGCCGGCGGCACGGTAGTTTTCACCTTCTACTGGCGAGATGCTGGAGTGTGGGAAAACGAGGACTTTACCGTTCGCCTGGGCGAATGAACGAGCAATAGCGCATTTGTAAAGAAGGAATGTCAGCATGCAGATCGGAATGGTTGGGCTTGGAAGAATGGGCGCAAACATGGTGCGACGGCTTTTGAAACAGGGTCATGATTGCGTGGTTTTCGACGTCAATCCCGACAACGTTGCGCCATTGGTGAAGGAAGGCGCTACCGGTGCCACCTCGCCGGACGATCTTGTTGCGAAGCTGTCTCCGCCGCGCGCCGTCTGGCTGATGCTGCCGGCGGCCATCACGCCGAAAATTGCCCGAGATTTTGCCGCCAGACTTCAGGCCGGCGATGCCATCATCGATGGCGGAAATTCGAACTATCGCGACGCGATCGATCTCGCCGCCGAATTTGCGCCTCGCGGCATTGATTTCATCGATACCGGCACATCCGGTGGCATCTGGGGGCTGGAGCGCGGTTATTCGTTGATGATCGGCGGCCCGGTGGCTGCGGTCCAGCGTCTCGACCCGATCTTCGCCTCCCTTGCGCCCGGCGCAGGTCTGGGCATCGCCGCCGACCCGGTCACCGGAACGGCACCGATGGGATATCTGCATTGCGGTCCATCGGGAGCCGGGCATTTCGTCAAGATGGTCCACAATGGCATCGAATATGGTGTCATGGCAGCCTATGCCGAAGGTCTCAACATCTTGAAAGCCGCCAATGCGGGCACGCAACACCGCGAGGCGGACGCCGAAACAGCCCCTCTCGCCCATCCGCAATATTACCAGTTCGACATTGATCTTCCCGCCGTCACGGAGGTCTGGCGGCACGGCTCCGTCATCGGCTCGTGGCTGCTTGACCTCACGGCGCAGGCCCTGAAACAGGACCCGAACCTCGATCAATATGGTGGGCGCGTGTCGGATTCCGGTGAAGGACGCTGGACCCTGCAGGCGGCCGTCGAAACCGGCGTGCCGGCCCCCGTTTTGGCATCGGCCCTTTTCGAGCGTTTTTCCTCACGCGGCGAGGCCGAATTTGCCGGCAAGGTGCTGTCGGCCATGCGCAATGCCTTTGGTGGCCATCTGGAGAAAGCCAAATGAAAGCATCAGCCACGGACAGACAGCGATCGGACGTGCTGGTGGTGTTCGGCGCCACGGGTGATCTTGCCTATAAGATGATCTTTCCCTCTCTCTACGCCATGGTGAAACGCGGCGCGCTGCAAACGCCCATCATCGGAGTCGCTTTCGACGATTGGCCGCGTGAGCAGCTGATAGCGCGGGCGCGCGATGCGGTCGCCAACCATGTGGACAAGATCGATGAAGCCGTCTTCGAAAAATTCGCCGCACAGCTGACCTATGTCTCCGGCGATTATCGCAACGAAGCGACATTCGAAAAGCTGCGCACGGCGCTTGGCGGGCACCAGCATCCGCTTTATTATCTCGCCATTCCGCCTTCCCTGTTCGAAACCGTGGTAACCGGCCTCAACAGGGCGGGCATCGCCGCTTCGGCCCGGCTGATGGTGGAGAAACCCTTTGGCCGTGACCTTGCCTCCGCCGAAGCCTTAAATGAAGCGTTGCACGCGGTTTTCGCAGAGGATGCTATTTTCCGCATCGACCATTTCCTGGGCAAGGAAGCCATCCAAAACCTTCTTTATTTTCGTTTTGCCAATGCCTTTCTAGAGCCCGTGTGGAATCGCGACCACGTTGAGAGCGTGCAGATCACCATGGCCGAAGATTTCGGCATCAGGGGGCGCGGCAAGTTTTATGACGAAGTCGGATGTATCCGCGATGTGATCCAGAACCATCTGATCAATGTGCTGTTGCTGCTGGCCATGGAGCCGCCAGCCACCAGCGCCTCGGATGATCTCGTCGATGAAAAAGTGCAGATACTGAAAGCCATGCCGCCGCTCACCCGCGATGATGTGGTGCGCGGACAGTTCAGAGGTTATCTGGACGAGCCGGGTGTCGCCTCGGCGTCCAACCGGGAAACCTTCGCCGCCGCCCGCTTTCGCGTCGCCACCTGGCGCTGGAATGGCGTGCCTTTCTTCATCCGGTCCGGCAAGAACCTGCCGGCGCATGCAACCGAAGTCGTGGTCCGCTTCAAGCGGCCGCCAATTGCGCTCTTTGGCGATGTCGAGACAACGCCCGCCAATTATGTGCGCTTCCGTCTGGGCCCGGATATCGCGATCGGAATCGGTGCGCGTCGCAAGGCAGCTGGCGATGGCATGCGCGGCGAGGCCGTAGAACTCGGCGCGGTCGATGACGGTATCGGTGACATGGCGCCTTATGAGCGGCTGATCGGCGATGCGATGGCCGGCGAGCGTCAGCTCTTTACCCGCCAGGATGCGGCGGAACTGGCCTGGAAGATCGTGGAGCCTATCCTCGATGATCCCGCCGTGCCGCCTGTCTATGAGGTGGGAAGCTGGGGCCCGGCGGAAATGGCAGGGTTTGGCCCGCCAGGCGGATGGGTTGATCCCGAATAACGCCCACAGACATAGTCGATGGAGGCCAGTATATGGCAGAGGATCAAACCGTTCTTGCAATCGATATCGGCGGCAGTCATGTAAAGATCGGCCTGAGCACAGATGGTGAAGAACGCAAGGTTGAAAGCGGCAAGACAATGACGGGACCGGAAATGGTCGCCGCCGTAACCGCCATGGCAAAAGATATGACCTATGACGTCATTGCCATGGGATATCCCGGCCCGGTCGTTCACAACAAACCGCTTCGGGAACCGGTCAATCTGGGCGAAGGCTGGGTCGGCTATGATTATGAGGGCGCTTTCGGTCGTCCCGTTCGCATCGTCAACGATGCGCTCATGCAGGCGATTGGCTCTTACAACGGCGGACGCATGTTGTTTCTGGGGCTCGGCACGGGTTTGGGCGCCGCGATGATTGTCGAAAACGTTGCCCAGCCGATGGAGATCGCCCATCTTCCTTATCGCAAGGGCAAAACCTACGAGCACTATGTCAGCGAGGCCTATCGGGAAAAGAAAGGCAACGCTAAATGGCAAAAGCGCGTCCAGGACGTTGTGGAGCGCCTGAGCGCGGCTCTTGAACCGGATGAGGTCGTCATCGGCGGCGGCAACGTGGAAAGGCTCGAAAATCTGCCGCCGAAGTGCAGACGCGGAGACAACGCTATGGCTTTCGAAGGCGGGTTCCGCCTGTGGAAGAACGCGGACCTCATCGTGTAGGCGGTATTGATTTACGGAGCCACCATCGCACTTTTGTCTCGCGACTGAAACCAAACCAGTCTCCTCTTCGTATCTAGGCCAGCGACCTGCCTGGCGCTAACGGAGAAGACGGCCTGATGGAGCTTGGAAGGGACGATACGCGGACGGGTCTGGCCGTAACAGAAGACCTGACGAAGGCGACACTGACCGTTGCCTGGGTCATCATCCTCAACAAGCCGTTTTATCCGCTTTATGTCTGGTATCTGGTCGATGCCGATGCTGCTGTGGCATCGCTCGTAACCCTGCTATCGCTGCCGTTTTTCCTTGCGATTCCGTTTCTTGCGAAGAAATCCCATCTGGCTGCGCGCCTGTCGCTTCCTCTTGTGGGAACGCTTGATACCCTGTTTGAAACAGCGATATTCGGCCACGCATCCGGCACGGAATTTTTCTTTGCGGCATGCATCATGCTGGCGGCCATCTCGTTCCGTGCGGACGAGAAACTCTGGCAATATGCGACGGCAATTCTTGTCTTTATCGCCTTCTTCTGCTCGCGCACATTTCTGGGCGCGGGGCTGCAATCCTGGTCGGCGGACGATCTTGCAACGCTTGTCAATCTGAATACGTTTTCCGCTGCCGGCCTCATGGCCTTTATCGCGCTTCGATATGCCGGCTTGTCACGGCGAACTGAAACCTGAACCCGATTGATCGACAGGAGGAGTTTATGCAGAAAGATCGCAAGCGCATCATGGGGGCGCTCACATTCTCGTTGTTTTTATTCGCGGGCTCGTTCGCTGCTGCTGCCCCCAAGCCCGTTGCCGTTGATGCCGGTCACTATCGTGGCACATGGCTGGAAATCGGTCGCATGCCGATGCTTCTGACGGACGGATGCGTTGCCGGCTATTCCACCTACCGGCAGGGTAAGTCGGCCGATGAAGTGCTGGTAGAAGATGGCTGCCGCGAAGGCACGCCGCAGGGCAAGTTGAAGACCATCAACGGTGTTGGAAAGATCGAGGACTTCGCATCTACCAAGGCGAAGATGAGGGTCCGTTACCCGCTTCTGATCACGTTCAATTACTGGGTGCTCTATAAATCTCCTGACAAGTCCTGGTTCATCAGCGCCAATCCATCCACCGAAGATGTCTGGGTTTACGCCCGCAGCGTTCCCTCCAAGGCGAAACTCAACAGGATGATGATGAAAGTGCGTGAGCTGGGTTATGATGTCAAAAAGCTCGAATTTCCCGCCCAGAAATAACCGCTGACGGAGAGCGCCGATGAAGACCCTTGAAAACGGCTATCGAGCCATCGTCATCGGTGCGTCCGGCGGTATTGGCGCTGCATTGCTTGCGCGCCTCAAGGCCGATCCCCGGTGTGCATTTGCCCTGCCTCTGTCTCGCAGCCACGACGGTCTCGACATCACCGACGAGACGACGGTCCGCGAAGCCGCTGCCCGTCTGGAAGACCAGCGCGGTTCATTCGATCTGATCTTCAACGCAACGGGTGCTTTGGTGGTCGATGGTGCCGGTCCAGAAAAGTCGATACGGGCGATCGACGCCGATCTCATGGCGAAACAATTTGCGGTCAATGCCATAGGGCCTGCACTGCTCCTGAAATATTTCACGCCGCTTTTGCAACGGGACAGGCGAAGCGTCTTTGCCTCCCTGTCGGCGCGTGTTGGCTCGATTGGCGATAACCGGCTGGGCGGGTGGATTTCCTATCGCGCCGCGAAGGCCGCTCAAAATCAGATCATTCGAACTGCGGCGATCGAAATTGCTCGCACCAACCGCCAGGCCATCATCGTCGCGCTGCATCCCGGGACAGTCGATACGGACCTTTCCCAGCCGTTCTCGAAGGGCAGAGACCGGTTCACTCCGGATCACTCGGCTGTGCGCCTTTTGGAGACCATCAACGGTCTCGACGAGAGCCAGACGGGCCGATTTTTCGCCCATGACGGCTCAACGATAGAATGGTGAGTTCTGACTTATACAGTGCTGTTGCGAGCAACAGCAACTCGACGAAACGAGCTATAAGTTTTCAACATAGCGACTTTGCGCATTGCAGTCTGATGAACTCGGCCTTCTCGGCGTTCCTGACCTGCAAAGTTTTTGACGTGAGCCCATCTACGCGTCCGGAAAATTCGATGCTTTCATTGCTTCCGCTCCTGTTCCCAGCCGGGAATCTAGCGCGAAAAATTCCAATCAAAAACGATCCAGTTTTTTGGAGAGTAGAGCATTCAGATCAGGGGGGGTGTCGAAAAGTCAGCTAGACGGCCTGGGGAGTTTTTAAGGATATTTGCCTCAGACCGGATCGTAAAGTCGGCAAGGCCCTCATCAGCATGTCGCGATAGCCCGATGTGCCGACGGCCTGACATTGTATTCCACAGCGCCGTTTACGAAACTGCCGAGTTCCTAGTACGCCTGACGGAAGTGGAGGTCGAGGTCAGCTAGATCGATATCTTTGGCTAATTGTTATCCTCTACCACCGGCATGGTGCCTGACGTCCGCAACTGGTTAAGCTGTGATGAGATTGTACCAGCCATCAGGGGATTGGTAGAGCCCGTCCTGGGCACGGGAGGTTCGAGCATTTCCGTCTTCGGGAGGCCGAGAATAACACCCCGAATAATCCGCCCGAACAGGCTATGGGTAATAGCCGATGCCTCCTTCAACGAGCAGCGGAAACGTGCGCCATTTTCCGCTTATTTTACAAACGGTAAGGGTTGATCCGAAACAATTGAATTGAAGTCGCCTATGGAAGCATAGCGCGCGGCCCGCACCTTGCTGAACTTGCTGCTGTCCACCACAAGATGCTTTTGCATTGAGCGTTGCATAACCATCTGTTTGATCGGCACTTCATGAAAGTGTGAGCAGGTGACGCCATGCTGTTCGTCCACACCGCCGGCAGACAAGAATGCCTTATTTATATTGATGCGCTTTAGCACCTCGATACCCTCATCACCTGAAAACGAAGCCGCTTCCGGGTGATAAACTCCTCCGAGCATGATCAGGCGGACATCGTTTCTGCTCGCCAGTTCCTCTGCAACATTAAGGGAATAGCAGATGACGGTGACATGGGCATTTGCCGGAATCTGCCGCGCCAAATGCGGCATCGTCGTTCCGCAATCGATGAATACAGTGTCATATGGTTCGATCATAACTGCCGCCTGCCTACAGGCCCGCGCTTTAGCAGTTGCGTGGCTGTCCTTTTCCTGTTCCAGCACATAGTCGCTGCTAACGGTGCCGTCCTGAACCGGAATAATGTAGCCGCCAAGACAGCTCAGCCGCTCGCCATCGGCGGCAATATCGCGGCGAATGGTAATTTCGGAGACGCCAAGCCTGGACGCGGCGTCCCGCAGCCTCAGTACGCCCGTTTCCTGAACCAGCCCAGCCAGGGCGTCCAACCTGGCATTGTGTGCACTTATTCTGCTCACCTTGTCTCCGCTTTCGGTTTCTCGCTGTGCGTCATATTTCGGTGTTACTTTGCTCGCAATCGCACATCTCTGCGCTTGACAGAAGAATAACAAACATGAAACGATCGAAACATAATGATCGGATTATATCATAATAGTTCGCATTATCGGGAGAGGAAAACAACAGGTTTCTGGGGCACATCGTGGCCCATCCACCGGGGGCATGGGAATTCTTCCGGGCGAATGAGGAGGCGTCGGACGCGTGAGAACCAGTTTCCGGCGTCAGTTATCGAACATTGTCGGGTGCTGGGGCTGGAATAGTTCCCACACATTGCAGTTTCAAAGGGAGGAGTTATCCGTGAATAAAATTTTCACAACTATCGCGCTTGCTGCGACGCTTTCGGCCTCGGCTGTCTTTGCGCAGAGCGCCGTCGATGCGTCGAAGGTCAACAAGGAGTTGATCACAACGGCGAGCGGCAAGAAATACACCATTGCAACTGTCGTGAAGGTGGATGGCATTGCGTGGTTTGACCGCATGCGCGATGGCGTCGAGCAGTTCAAGGGGGATACCGGAAACGATGTCTGGATGGTTGGCCCAAGCCAGGCTGATGCTGCCGCCCAGGTGCAGCTCGTTGAAAACCTCATCGCACAGGGAGTTGATGCGATCGCCATCGTGCCGTTCTCGGTCGAAGCGGTAGAGCCGGTGCTCAAGAAAGCCCGAGATCGCGGCATCGTCGTCATCAGCCATGAGGCTTCGAACATCCAGAACGTCGATTTCGACATCGAAGCCTTCGACAACAAAGCATACGGCGCCAACCTGATGAAGGAACTTGGCAAATCCATGGGCGGTAAGGGCAAGTACGTCGCCACCGTTGGCAGTCTGACGTCCAAGTCGCAGATGGAATGGATCGACGGCGCCGTCGAGTACCAGAAGGCAAACTTCCCGGAAATGTCGCAGGCGACCGAGCGGCTGGAAACCTATGACGACGCCAACACCGACTACACCAAACTCAAGGAAGCAATGACCGCCTATCCGGACATTACCGGTATTCTCGGCGCGCCGATGCCGACATCCGCAGGCGCTGGCCGCCTGATCGCCGAGGGCGGCCTGTCGGGCAAGGTTTTCTTCTCGGGAACGGGCCTGGTTTCCGTTGCCGGCGAATACATCAAGAACGATAATATCCAGTACATCCAGTTCTGGGATCCGGCCGTGGCCGGTTATGCCATGAACATGCTGGCTGTCGCGGTTCTCGAGAAGAAGAATGAGCAGATCAAGGCGGGTCTCAACATGGGTCTACCCGGTTATGAAAGCCTGCTGGTTCCTGACGCCTCCAAGCCACACCTGCTCTACGGCGCAGGTTGGATCGGGGTGACCAAAGAAAACATGGACAAGTACGACTTCTGATCCGAACCACGGAGGGAGGGGCAACCCTCTCTCTGTGCACCCCGTGTTTTCCAGCCTTGCACGAGGCCATTATGACTGAAAATCTGATCGAGCTGCGCCACATCGGTAAGCGGTTTGGTGGCGTGAAGGCGCTCGACGACGTATCGCTGAGCATTCGCCCGGGCGAAATCCATTGCCTTGCCGGTGAAAACGGTTCCGGCAAATCCACCGTCATCAAAATCATGTCCGGGGTTTACACACCCGAGGACGGTGAGATCCTGATCGACGGGAAGCCTGTCGGCAAACTCGATCCGGTAAAATCCGTTCACCACGGTATTCAGGTGATCTATCAGGATTTTTCGCTGTTTGGTAACCTGACGGTCGCCGAGAACCTGGCCATCAATACCTTTCTGATGGAAGGTCGCAAAACGGTCGACTGGCGACATGTCCGTGAGCTGGCCCAAAAGGCGTTGGACCGCCTCGGCGTGAGCATCGATCTTGATACGGATGTCGAAACCCTGCCGACCTCTGGAAAGCAGATCGTGGCGATTGCTCGTGCCGTCATGGCCGATGCACGCCTGATCATCATGGATGAGCCGACGACCGCGCTGACGCGCCATGAGGTTGATGCCCTCTTCAAGATTGTGCGTGATATTCAGGCGCAGGGCATCGCCGTGCTCTTCGTCAGCCACAAAATGCGCGAGATGCTCGAAATCAGCGAGCGCCTGACAGTTTTCCGCAATGGCAAGAAGGTGGCCGAAGGGCCGATCGCCGAATTCGATGAGCCGGCAATCACCCGCGCGATGACGGGGCAGGAGCTGACCGCCCACAGCTACAAGTGGGCACCGCAGGAAGGTGCCGATACACCGGTGCTGGAAGTCCGCAACCTCTCGGTTCCGGCTTCCGTGGAAAACACCGACCTGACGTTAAGGCCAGGCGAAATCGTCGGTATTTCGGGTTTGATCGGTTCGGGGCGTACCGAACTTGCGCTGGCGCTGTTTGGGATGCGCCCCGATTTTACCGGTTCAGTGCGCCTCGCAGGCCGCGAGGTTCACCCAAGGACCGTTCAGGAGGGTATTGCCTGCGGTGTCGCTTATGTGCCGGAGGATCGCCTGACCGAGGGGCTATTCCTGACGCAATCGATCGAACGGAATATCATTGTCACGTCGATTGAGAAATTCGTCCGCGGTCTTTTCATCAATCGCAAAAAGGCGGACGAGACGACCCGCGAAATGTTCTCGGCCATGCAGATCGTGGCACCAGGACCGCACACGCCGGTCAACCATTTGTCCGGTGGCAACGCACAGCGCGTCGTTCTGGCTCGCTGGTTGTTGACTGGGGCCAAAGTGCTGATCCTGAACGGCCCGACCGTCGGCGTCGATGTCGGTTCCAAAGCACAGATCCACACCATCATCCGCAAGCTGGCCGAAAAAAAAGGGCTGGCCGTGCTGATGATTTCCGACGATGTGCCGGAACTGGTGCAGAACTGCAACCGCGTGCTGGTCATGCATCGCGGCCGTTTCGTTGACGAGTTGTCTGGAGAGAGCATGACCGAAGACGCCGTTAACGACCGGCTCAAGATGCTGAATTGAGGGGCCGCAAGACATGAAATTCCTGAAAAGCACAGAATTCATTATCGCCTGCGTCCTGCTCGCGGCCATGATCATCATCGGTCTCATCAATCCAGCCTTCTGGTCGCTCGACAACATCTTCGGCCTGTTGCGCTCCAATGTCGTGATCGGCATCATGGCGCTCGGTGTATTACTCGTGATGATTTCCGGCGGTATCGACGTATCGTTCACGGCCTTTGCCATTGCGGCGATGTATCTGACTGTGCGTAGCATGGTCTATCTCGGCTATGATGGCGTGCTCATTCCCTTTGTTGCGGCAACGCTGATTGGGCTCGTTCTCGGTGCTTTCAACGGTTTGATTATCCATCGTTTCAGGATGATCCCGCTGATCGTGACGCTCGGGACCGGTTCGATTGTGCGTGGTCTGGTTCTCGGCCTCGTCGGTACCAGCATCGTCAACATCAACAAGATGCCAAAGGAGCTGATCGAGTTCGGCAAGACCGATGTTATCTCGCTGACGTCGGCCACTGGATCGACTTTCGGCCTGACCGCGATGTTCCTGGTCTATCTGGGGCTGGCATTGGTCATTCATCTCATCCTGACCTACACCATGATTGGGCGCAGCGTTTATGCCTATGGCGGCTCTCCTGAAGCAGCCAAACGTGTTGGCTTCAATACAGGTGCGACGATCTTCTTTGTCTATTGCATCGCCGGTGCGCTGGCGGGCTTCTCGGGCCTGCTGCATTCCTCGATGATCTGGCTTGCCAACCCGCGTGATTTTGTCGGTCTCGAACTCGACGTGATCGCGGCGGTGGTTCTGGGCGGTGCGTCAATCTTTGGCGGACGCGGCACGGTTCTCGGAACATTAATGGGCGTGTTCATGCTGGTGATGGTCAAAAACTCGCTGATCATCATGAAAGTGGACACTACCTGGCAGCGGGTCGTTGTCGGCCTGATCATCATCATCGCCACCGCCATCACGGCATGGCGCGACCGCAAAAGCATAGCGTGACGGGAGAGCGCATCATGAAAAATTCGTTCGACATGCGTCGGCTTTTCGGCAACGACAGCAATATCATTCAGCTTCTTGTGATCACCGTCATCGTCTTTGCGCTGATGACCTGGATGAACCCGGGTAAGTTCCTGAACTACTACAATTTTGAATCCATCAGCTACATCATGCCCGAACTGGGGATCCTCTCCATCGCCATGATGATTGCCATGCTGACCGGTGGCATCGATCTTTCCGTGGTGGGGATTGCCAATCTGGCGGGTATCATCGCCGGCGTCTATTTCCATTCCACAATGGTTCAGGCGGGGCAATCCTCCACTTCGGGCGTTGTGTTCTACACCGGGCTCGGCATCGTCCTCGCCATGGCGGTCGGCCTGCTGGCCGGTCTGATCAACGGCCTTTTGGTCGCGAAGCTGCGTATTACCCCGATACTGGCGACACTCGGCACAGGTCAGGTGCTGATGGGGCTGGCGCTGGTATTGACCGGCGGCCCGGCAATCGTCGGCTTCCCTGACGCGTGGAACTGGATCGGCAACGGCAAGATCTTGGGTATAGCGACGCCGTTTCTGCTGTTCATCGGTGTCTGCATCACCGTGGCGATCCTGCTGACGCGCTCGACGCTCGGCATTAACCTGATGCTGATCGGGACCAATCCGCGCGCAGCCGTCTTTGCAGGCATCCGCAAGGATCGCATGATGCTCTATTCCTACATGCTGACCGGCGTTCTGGCGTCGCTGGCGGGCATCATTTTGTCCGGTCGAACCAATGCAGCGAAATCCGACTACGGCGCGTCCTATCTGCTGCAGGCGGTGTTGATTGCCGTTCTCGGCGGCACAAATCCGGCAGGCGGGAAGGGGCGGGTTCTTGGCATCGCCATTGCGCTGATCGCCCTCATGCTGCTTTCCTCCGGTTTCCAGATGATGCGGTTCTCCAACCACCTTATCGACTTCATCTGGGGCGCATTCCTCATTCTCGTCATCGCCATCAATGCATGGCGAAACCCGGGCAGGTGATCCCATGCAGGCGACAGAATTTCAACTTCGCAGACAGGACTTCACCGATCTTCCGCATCTTCTAGCCGCAACCGATGGGCTGAAGGTTACCACCTTCCGCTACGCCACCGGCATTGAGGCGCTGCAATTGGAGAACCGCTACGGCCGGATCGTCATATTGCCATTCATGGGGCAGATGATCTGGAGCGTTGAGTTCAACGGTGTGGACCTGACTATGGGAAGTCGCTTTTCGATGCCGCGACCAGCCGGTTCAATCGTCGAGACATATGGGTGTTTTGCATTCCATAGCGGCATGTTGCGCAACGGCTGCCCGTCGCCGCAGGATAATCATGCGCTGCATGGCGAAATGCCCTGTGCCGCCATGGACAAAGCTGGTCTTGTCATCGGTCACGATGCGCGCGGCGCCTATGTTCGGGTAACAAGCGAAGTCGAATATGTCATGGGCTTTGGCGCCAATTATCTGGCCCGACCAAGCGTGACTTTGCATGCTGAGGACACGCTTTTTGACATGGTCATGGACATCGAGAACCTCTCATCAGCGCCCATGGATCTCATGTATATGTGTCATGTGAATTTCGCCTATGCCGAGGGCGCACGGATCGTTCAGCCCGTGCCCTACACGTCGGAGCATGTGAAGGTGCGAACGGTCGTACCCGGCCATGTCACACCAAATCCCGATTACATTTCCCTGCTGGAGACACTCGCAAGGCAGCCTTCGGCCATGGAAGTGCTCGACGAACCAAAACGTTACGACCCCGAACAGGTGTTCTACATCAACGGCCTGCCGGCGGACGGTGAGGGGCTCACGCATCTGATGATGCAACGACGTGAAGGTGATGGCTTTGCCATCTCCTATTCGCTTTCAGCCTTCCCCAAGACAGTGCGTTGGATCCTGGTCAACGGGGATTCGCAGGTTGCCGCTTTTGCCCTCCCATCCACCTGCGAGCCGGAAGGCTATCTGGCTGAAAAGGCCAAGAACAACGTGCAGAGACTATCGCCGGGTGAACGCAGGGTCTTCCCGGTACGGCTGGGCTATCTCGACCACACTGCCGCCGATCGGTTCGGCGCCAGGATCAGCGCCCTTTAAAACAGATAAGCAGGGAATATCGGCATGAGTAAGAAAATCGGGGTCGTCGGCTCCAACATGGTCGATCTTATCACCTATGTGGACCGTATGCCTGGACCGGGCGAGACACTCGAGGCGCCCACCTTCGAAATGGGGTGCGGCGGCAAGGGTGCCAACCAGGCGGTTGCTGCGGCGCGACTTGGTGCTGAAGTGATGATGGTCACCCGGGTCGGTGACGATGTCTTCGCCGATAACACCATCCGCAACCTCGCGAGCTTTGGCGTTGATACGCGTCATGTGGTGAAGGTTTCCGGCAAATCCAGCGGTGTCGCCCCGATCTTCGTCGAACAATCGGGCGAGAATTCCATCCTCATCGTCAAAGGAGCCAATGCCGACCTTTTGCCTGTTGAGGTCGACAAGGCGGCCGCTGATCTGAAAGAGTGCGGCCTGATCCTGATGCAGATGGAAGTGCCAGTTGAGACCGTCTACCATACTATCGAATTTGCAGCCCAGAACGGTATCGAGACGATCCTCAATCCCGCGCCTGCCGCTGCCAATCTCGATCCTGAGCGCATCCGCCAGGTAACCTTCCTCGTACCGAACGAGAGCGAGCTCGCCTTGCTGTCGGGGTTGCCGACCGACACCGACGAAGACATCGTCAGGGCCGCCCGTTCGCTGATCGCACGCGGCATTCGCACCGTCATCGTGACCCTGGGCGCGCGCGGTGCGCGCATGATTACGTCAGATGAAATCGTCAACATCGAGCCCGTCAAGGTAACGCCGAGAGACACTACGGGTGCGGGCGATGCCTTTATTGGTTCCTTCGCCCGCTTTTACGCCGAAACGCGCGAGGTCGTATCCTCCCTGAAGAAGGCATCGCTTTACGCGGCGCATTCCATCACCCGTCCCGGAACACAGAAGGCCTATGCCAGCATCGACGAGTTCGAGGCATTTTGCCGCGACCATGCCAATGGCGCAGCCTGACCAGAAGAATGGACAGAAAATGAGCGAAGCATTTCCCAGAAATAACGGCACCGCTCTCAAACCGGAATGGTTCGACGATGTGTCGGTCAATCGCAGCGCTTCCGAACGGCGTGCAGCGACGATCACCACCCGGCGCTCGGTCAAGAAGGAATACCAGGTCGCCTGGCAGATCAAGGCCATCACCTGCATCGATCTGACGACGCTGTCCGGCGACGACACCCCCGGTCGCGTGCGCCGCCTGTGCGCGAAAGCGCGCCGTCCGGTCCGGGAAGATATCCTCGAGACACTCGGCCTTGCGGATGCCGGCATCACCACCGGCGCCGTCTGCGTTTATCCGACCATGGTGCCCCACGCCGTCAAGGCGTTGGAAGGCACGGCAATTCCGGTCGCATCGGTGGCGACGGGCTTTCCCTCCGGCCTGACCCCGCTGCCGCAACGGCTTGCCGAAATTCGATATGCCGTCGAGCAAGGCGCCAAGGAGATCGATATCGTCATAACCCGCGAGTTCGTTCTGACGCAGAACTGGACAGCACTTTACGACGAGATTTCCGCGATGCGTGAAGCCTGCGGCGACGCCCATATGAAGGCTATCCTGGCGACGGGCGATCTCAACACCCTGACTAACGTCTATCGTGCCTCGATGGTGGCCATGCAGGCGGGCTCGGACTTCATCAAGACGTCGACTGGCAAAGAAGAGGTCAACGCCACCCTGCCGGTCAGTCTGACCATGGTTCGGGCACTGCGCGATTACGGCGAACTGACCGGCCAGATGGTCGGCTTCAAGCCTGCAGGCGGATTGAAGACGGCAAAGGACGCGGTGTCATGGCTGACGCTGATGAAGGAGGAGCTGGGCAATCGCTGGCTGGAGCCGGACCTGTTCCGCATCGGCGCCAGCTCGATGCTCGGCGATATTGAGCGGCAGCTCGAACATTTCGTAACCGGCCGCTATTCCAGCGCTCACCACCACGCTGCCGCATAAGGACTGAAATAATGCGACCCATTAAGGACATTTTGGAAACCATGGAATATGGACCTTCCCCCGAAGCCAATGGTGATGTGAAGCAGTGGCTCGATACGCACGGACGGACCTTCGGTCATTTTATCAACGGCCGGTTTGTTTCGCCTGGTGGCCGAAAGATGATTGCCGTCTCAAACCCTGCAAACGGGGATAAGCTGGCGGACATCATTTGCGGCAATGAGGAAGACGTGGATCAGGCGGTCAAGGCCGCCCGCATGGCCTTCGGAAAATGGTCGAAGCTGTCGGGTCACGAGAGAGCCCGGTACCTCTATGCCATTGCCCGTCATATACAAAAGCGCGAGCGTTTCCTTTCCGTCCTGGAAACGATGGACAACGGCAAGCCGGTTCGCGAAACCCGTGATATCGACATTCCACTTGTCGCCCGCCACTTTTATCATCACGCCGGATGGGCCGAAATGGTGGAAGACGAGTTCCGTGGTTTCTCGCCCGTCGGTGTTTGCGGTCAGGTGATCCCCTGGAACTTCCCCCTGCTGATGCTAGCCTGGAAGATCGCGCCGGCACTTGCGGCCGGCAATACCGTGGTGCTGAAGCCTGCCGATCTGACACCGCTGACTGCTGTCGCCTTTGCGGAAATCTGCCACGAGGTCGGCCTTCCGGCCGGTGTTGTCAACATCGTGCAGGGCGATGGCTCGACTGGTGCTGCGATCTGCGGCCATGACGGCGTCGATAAGGTTGCCTTCACCGGTTCGACCAAGGTTGGCCGCGTTATTCGCGAGCAGATTGCCGGTTCGGGCAAAAAGCTGTCTCTGGAACTGGGCGGCAAGTCACCCTTCATCGTGTTCGAGGATGCCGATCTTGACGCGGCGGTTGAAGGTGTTGTTGACGCGATCTGGTTCAACCAGGGAGAAGTCTGCTGCGCCGGTTCCCGGCTGTTGGTGCAGGAAGGCATTGCCGAGAAATTTTATGCACGCCTGAAAAAAAGGCTGGAGACCCTGCGGGTCGGCGATCCGCTCGACAAGTCCACCGATGTCGGTGCCATTGTTTCCGCCACGCAGGTGAAACGTATTACGGATCTGGTCAGCAAAGGCGTGGAAGAGGGCGGTGAACTCTGGCAGAGTTCCAACCCGTTGCCAGCCAACGGCAATTTTGTCGCTCCCGGCTTCTTCACCGAAGTAGATCAGGCGTCGACAGTTTGTCAGGTTGAGATTTTTGGTCCGGTCGCTGTGGCAACCACATTCCGCACACCGGATGAAGCCGTTTCGCTGGCTAACAACACCCGTTATGGCCTCGCCGCCTCGATCTGGTCGGAAAATATCAATGTCGCGCTTGATTTGGCTGCCCGGGTCAAGGCTGGCGTGGTCTGGATCAACTGTACCAATATGCTGGACGCCGGTGCAGGGTTTGGCGGCTACCGTGAAAGCGGTTTCGGCCGTGAAGGCGCGCGCGAAGGGCTTTACGAATATCTGGCGGCAGACTGGGAAAAGAACCTGTCGGTCAGCAAGCCCGCTGAAGCCTTCGCACCATCTGCATTACCGAATGCTGACAGCAAGATGGCGATCGATGGCCTTGATCGGACCATGAAGAACTATATCGGCGGCAAGCAAGCACGCCCCGACGGTGGCTACAGTTATTCGGTCACCGGCAAGGGCAACGCCGTGATTGGCATGGCCGGAATTGGTAACCGCAAGGACATCCGCAATGCTGTGGAAGCCGCGTCAAAGGCAGGCAGCTGGAGTTCCGCAACCGCGCATAACCGCGCGCAGGTGCTCTATTTTCTCGCAGAGAACCTCGATGCGCGGCGTGACGAATTTGTCGCCCGCATCATCGATAGCACCGGTGTGAGCGAAAAGAAGGCAAAGGACGAATTCGACGCGTCTCTGCGACGCATTTCCTATTATGCCGCCCAGGCCGACAAGTTCGATGGCGCCGTGCACTCCACCAAGTCGCGCCACGTCACGCTTGCCATGAACGAGCCGTGGGGCATCGTCGGTATCGTTTGCCCTGATGAGGCGCCGCTGCTATCGCTGGTGTCGCTGGTGCTGCCGGCAATAGCCATGGGCAACAGGGTCGTGGTCATCCCGTCATCGCGCCATCCATTGATTGCCGGTGATTTCTACCAAGTGCTGGACACGTCGGATGTGCCCGGCGGCGTCATAAACATTGTGACTGGCGAACGCGATCTGCTTGCAAAGACGCTGGCCGAGCATGACGAGGTTGCAGCCTTCTGGTATTTCGGCTCGACCGACGGAAGCGCGATGGTCGAGCGGGCTTCTGCGGGCAACCTGAAGGCCACCTGGGTCAATAATGGGCGTCAGCCGGACTGGCTTGACCGTACACAAGGGCAGGGCCGTGACTATTTGCGCAGGGCAATTCAGGTGAAGAACATTTGGGTGCCGTACGGAGCCTGATCGACATCTTGGCTGATAAACAACTGACAAGTTTGTTTACGGGGGCCAGGCGGCCCCGTAAGTTTTTACGCGTAAGATCAACCGAGCGGAAGCACCTGCGCGCTGTTGCCGTCACCCGGGGCGCTGGGAGGATGGTCGAGACGCAAACTCATGCAAGATCGATGGACAAAATGAGTTCTTCTCCACGCGACTATGTTCAGACTGTCAATCGGCGTCATAACGGGACCCCTTATCGGCTCCCAAAAGGGGGTCTGACTCATTCTCGATGATGTTTGTTGCTCAATTGGCTTGGTTTCCAATGGAGAATCAGCGCCATGCAAGCCAAATTTCGGCTTTCCGATCTGATCCCTGCCGAGTTAAGCGTTGGATCGATGCATGAATCTGCCGACACGATCGTCGTTGCCGCATGTGGTCGTTCAGCAGATTGCAGATGTCCACAATGCGGTAGCGTCTCACGTCGTATTCATAGTCGCTACCACCGGATGATTGCCGATCTTCCCTGGGCGGGTCGAAGGATCGAATTGCGCCTGGCGGTCCGGCGCTTCGTCTGTCGTGCAGCCAATTGCCATCGAAAGATTTTCGCCGAGCGCTTCGGCGATGGTGTGATCCGCCCCATGGCCCGTCGAACGGTCCGTCTGGACTGCTTGGTACGGCATCTCGCTCTTGCATTGGGTGGTCGCCCGGCCGCACGGTTTGCCGATCGTCTCGGACTTCCGGTGAGCAATGATACGCTGCTACGAACCGTTCGCCGATATGATCGCCCGCCGCCGACGGCGCCGAGTGTGATCGGCATCGATGATTGGGCATGGCGTCGCAATCATCGATATGGCACGATCATTTGCGATCTCGAACGGCGAAAGAGGATCGCGTTGTTGCCTGACCGAGAACCCTCGACCGCCAAGGCTTGGCTGGTCGATCATCCACAGATCGAGATCGTCGCACGAGACCGCGGCGGCGGGTATGCGCAGGCCGCTGCACAAGCTCTGCCACACGCCAAACAGGTCGCCGACCGCTGGCATCTCATGGAAAACGCCAGCCACGCCTTTCTTGACGCTGTTCGCAAGTCGATGCGGCAGGTCCGCGTTGCAATCGGCACAGCAACTATAAATCCAAAACTTCTGACTGCCGCCGAGATATCTGCGGCGTGAAGAGGCAGACGCCGTCTGTGATTAAGCATGGAATAAGGACCCCGCAAATGGGGTGATCGGCATCCAAACGGGACCCCCATCTGCGATGGGGTTAGAACAGCCTCCGGTTTTAATCGGAGGCTTTTTGGTTGGATGCTTATTGTGGAAACAATTCTGAAGATACGACGGCTGGCCCATGTTCAGGGCAAGGCGATCAAGGCGATCTGCCGGGAGTTGGGCATATCGCGGAAAGTGGTGCGGAAGGTTTTACGCACCGATGAGACGGAGTTCAAATACGAGCGAACCCGTCAACCTCAGCCGAAGCTAGGTCCATGGCGAGAACAGCTCGATGGAATACTGCTTGCCAATGAGGGGAAGGCTTCGCGCGAACGGGTGACGCTGATCCGGATATATGAGGATTTACGCGATCTCGGCTACGATGGCGGTTACGACACGGTTCGGCGCTATGCGAGGACGTGGTCGAAGGAGCGCGGCTCGGTGACGGCAGAAGCCTATGTGCCGCTCTATTATGCGCCGGGCGAGGCTTACCAATTCGACTGGAGCCACGAGATCGTGATGCTCAATGGCGTGACGACGCCGGTAAAGGTTGCCCATGTCCGGCTCTGCCACAGCCGAATGATGTATGTGAGGGCTTATCCGCGCGAGACGCAAGAGATGGTCTTCGATGCCCACGACAAGGCGTTTGCCTTCTTCGGCGGAGCCTGCACGCGCGGCATCTATGATAATATGAAGACGGCGGTAGACGCGGTCTTTATTGGCAAGGAGCGGCAATATAACCGCCGCTTCCTGCAGATGTGCAGCCATTTCCTTGTCGAACCGGTGGCCTGCACGCCGGCTTCGGGGTGGGAGAAGGGCCAAGTCGAGAACCAGGTCAATCTGGTGCGGGAACGCTTCTTCACGCCGCGGCTGCGCTTCAAATCCTATGATGAGCTGAACGGTTGGCTGCTGGACAAGTGCATCAGCTACGCTCGTGCCCATAAGCATGTCGATCAGACGGAACGCACGATCTGGGAGGTGTTCGATGCCGAGCGGCCGCACCTGGTCAGCTATCCCGGCAAGTTCGATGGTTTCCACGCTGTGCAGGCCTCGATCGGCAAGACCTGCCTCGTGCGTTTCGACAACACCAAATACTCGGTAATGTCGACCGCCGTCGGTCGCCCTGCCGAGATACATGCCTATGCCGACCGCATCATTATCCGTCAGAACGGCGTCGAGATCGGCCGCATGACCGCAACTTCGGCCGTGGTGAGACGATCTACAATCCATGGCATTACGTTCCGGTTCTGACCCGCAAGCCGGGAGCGCTGCGCAACGGCGCACCGTTCCATGATTGGGTATTGCCAGCCGCCATGGAAAAAGTACGCCGCCGGCTCAAAGCCATGCATGACGGTGACCGGCAGATGGTGTCGATCCTCGAGTGCGTCGGAATAGATGGGCTTCCCGCTGTCGAAACCGCCTGCCAGGAGGCGCTCGATCAGGGTGTGTTCTCGTCCGCTGTCATCATCAACATCCTGGCCCGCAAGCGTGATCCGCAGCCGGCCGCCATCCTTTCCATTCCCGATGCGCTACGGCTGACTCATGAGCCTCTGGCCGATTGCGCGCGTTACGACAGCCTCAGGAGGGCAAGCTGATATGGAACGATCCCAAATCCTCGACATGATGGGCACGCTGAAGCTCTAGGGCATGCGCAGCGCTTACGACGAGACAATGGCCTCTGGCATCAAGCGGCAGCATGAGCCGCCGCGCATCGTCGGCGATCTGCTGCAGTCGGAGATCGCCGAGAAGCAGGCACGCTCCATCAAATACCAGATCACAATCGCCAAGCTCCCGTTGGCCAAGGACATCGACGACTTCGACTTCACCGACACCCCGGTCAACGAAGGGCTCGTGCGCCAGCTCGCGACCGGAGCCTTCCTTGCCGAACAACACAACATCGTTCTGGTAGGCGGGACTGGCACGGGAAAGTCCCATCTGTCTATCGCGTTAGCCCGAGCTCTGATCCGCAACGGCGCGCGTGGGCGCTTCTACAACGTCGTCGATCTCGTCAACCGGCTTGAAACGGAAGCACGCAATGGCAAACAGGGCCGGTTGGCCGACTTCATCACCAGGCTCGACTTCGTCATCATGGACGAGCTTGGCTATCTCCCGTTCGCGCAGGCCGGCGGCCAGCTTCTCTTCCATTTGATCAGCAGGCTTTATGAACGGACCTCGATCATCGTCACGACGAACCTGGCCTTCGGCGAATGGCCGGCCGTCTTCGGAGACGCCAAGATGACCGCCGCTCTGCTCGACAGGCTCACCCACCATTGCGAGATCGTCGAAACTGGAAATGAATCCTGGCGCTTCAAGAACCGCTCTCAAAGCTAAAGCCGAAAAGACAAACAACCCGCGCCCGCAGGCCCTGCACTAAATTGAAAGCTCCAGGCCTACGCGCGCTGACCATATGCAACCAGAAGCAGGGGTCCCTTTTGGGAGCCGATGAGGGGTCCCGTTACAACGCCGATTGACATCATCAAGCGCTGGACAGCCTTTTCTGAGATGATCACGCTCTTCCTGGCCAGTGATGCCTGCAGTCTGCGGTAACCGTAACAACGACGGTTCGCTTGAAGATTTCCACCAAGCTGAGGCGGACAGCGGTATACTTGTCTACCAAATATATGCGGGCGCGATGGTAGAAGTAGGAGCTTCTGGCAATTCGCAGTTGGGCGAGCAACTCTTGCAAGCGATGAACTTCCTTAAGGGCATCGATCAGCTGTGTCTTCTCCCGATTACTCAGGATCTGCAGATCGACGCCCAGGTCTTTTTTTAGTAGTTCGTTGGCCTTCTTCAGAAGATCGTGCTCGAGTTGTAACTGGCGGACATCACGCTGGAGGGCTTCAAGCCTTCGCTCGAGCTCCTCGCGTTCAGGCGCCTTGGAGTTGGCTTTGCGGCGTTTCATCGATGATGGGGTGAGGCTTCACCTTCTCGGTCCGCTGCCTTTTCTCCTACCAGAGGACGCGCATTTCGAGAAGTCTCAACCTCTATAGTTTTGTCACCACCTGCCAGAACAAGCTCCGCGTCCCAATTGCGCGGGTGGACCAATTCAACCTCATGAAACCTTTTGCCCTGGACCTCACGGGGCGGAGAGCATCTTCAACCTCCTGATGCGAGAGCGGACACACAGCAGGGTCCACCGTTCACGCTCCAAAGCGCGCCAGAACATGTTAGATTACGTCGAGGTGTTCTGCGCTCCGACACGCAAATACAACAAAGACGGATTCCAGTCGCGCCCGGTCAGGTCCATCGCGACGCCCATAAAATTTGGAGGCGTGGCGCACCTTCCCGGGTGAACGCTTTAAAGAAGCCAATGCTGTCGTCGGCGCCTACTATCTGCTCAACCGGAGTCCCTCTGACCGGGAAAGCTGCTGTTTCAGCGCGTGGTCATGGCTCAGTTCAGCACGGCGTGTCCGATCCACTATGCGCGCGATCGTCTCGATCTGCTCGGCCTGCCTTGCGATCTCTGGGCGTGCTGCAAGCTCCTCTGCAAACCTGCGTGGATCAGAACTACCGAACCGCCGCGTGAGTGCATCAGCGACAAGCTTGGCCTCATCAAGCGCGGCTCGGCCCTCAGGTGACGATCGCAGCTCCGCGATAATTTTTTCTCGCTTTTCGACTGGCATCTTTTCCACCTTGGCAAGGATTTCGGCGCTGCGCGACGTGAGGCCGGGCACCTCGATCACATCACGCTGTTCGCGCTGCCATTGTTCGCTCTGACGTTCTTCGCCAAGCCGGCGCTCCCATGCCTCTGAGACATAGCCAATATGGGCCGAGAGGGATCTGGCATATTGCAGCGCCTCCTTCCGTTCCTTGTTGTATCCGAACAGACCTGACTTGCCGCGTAGCTCCCCGAACCGCTCGGGTTGCTCGGCCATGGCCTTCGCCATGATCTTGCCATTGCCTTCCTTCTCGGTCACCGCGGTGCGCAGTCTCGCCGCGACCTCGGCCGGGTCACGGAACACGTGCCGCACGAGCGATTCCACCGTATCGAACCTTTGCTCGATGACGGACATCGCTCTTTCCTGCGCCACCTCTTCGACGCTGCGTTGGTATCGGGTGATGGCTGGCACAAGCGGAGTGGGCTTATCGGATTCCAGCGACGATTGCTGGCCGAGGGCTTCTGTCGGGACAGGGACGGCGCCGTCTTGCGACATGAGGTCGGACCACCGGATGCGGCGATATCCTTTATTGTCCTCTGTCCGATCGTCCCGCCGTCCGTCATCGATCTCTCGGGCGAACTGATTGCGAGGGTCTTCGCGGCGAACAGGGCCGGCCAGATCGCCGGCACGTTCCTCGTAAACCTGCTGACGCTCTGATGGCCGACCCTGTTGCTTCCGCAACGGATGGACCGCACGGGACAAAGCGTCTTGGCGCGCTTTTTTGGCGGAAACAAGTTCGATCGCGCTCCGGACGCCGAGTTCTTCCGCGATAGATTTGTCGCGGGTGACCCGTTGGTCGCTTGCGATCCCGCGCCGCTCGGCAAAGTCGCTGATGTAATCCAGCGTCGTTTCCTTGGCGCCGGAGCGCGACAGGCGGTTTGTAAGCTGCTGGTGGGCCAGTTCGTCACCTTTGACGACACGCCATGCATTGCGCTCTGCCTGCGTGCCATCCGCAAGCGTGACGGGCGTCGCGCCTTCATGCTGAAGGGAAATCCTGTCTCCAATCTTTGGTGATGCCTCTCGCATGGCCCGCCTGAGATCAACGCCCCACACCGTGCGCTGATCGCCCTTGTCATTCTCCAGCGTCACAAAGTAGCTCCCCCGTGACTGCGGATTGTGTTCATAGGGCGCAGCGCCGTGATCAACCAGCCGGCCCGCCTTGGTGAACTCCTCGATGTCGGCATAGAGCTGCACGCTGTCGCGATGCCTGGTCATGGCGACATAGGTCAGATGCCGGTCCATGGTGCTGGACGCCAGCACAAAGGCGCGATCGACCGTCGCTCCCTGATTTTTATGGATCGTCGTCGCATAACCGTGGTCGAACGCCTGGTAGGTGTCCGTGGGAATGCTGACACTTTCACCGCCCCGGCCGTCGAGCCGGGCAACGATCTGATCTTGTTGGACATGTTCGACGGTGCCGAGCATGCCCTTTTTGACGCCGAGGTCGCGGTTGTTTTCGAGGAAGATGATCCGGTCACCGGCAGCGAAGGCGCGTTTGCCGTTACTGGTTTGGAACGTGAGTTCTCCAACATCCTCACTGTTCCCACGCTCCTCAACATCCCCACGGTCTCCACGGTCCGCACCGGCGCTCAGCCTTTGGCTGCGCTCGAGCCTTTGTCTGTTCTGAAGTTCAGAACGGATGGCGGCATTGAGGGTGTGCACATCGGCACGGCGATGCGCCATGGCAACCCGGGTGCCATCGGCACGCTTCTCACTATCGGCAAGATAATCACGAACGATTTTTGCCATCGCCTCCTCGCGGCTGTCCGCAAAGTGGATGTCGCCGTGATCGCGGTAGGCGGCAAGGCCCTCGGCCGTCTTGTGGGTTGCAAAGGCAACCGATGCCTGTCTCTGCCAATCATGGCGCTGGCGGCGAATGTCGGAAAGTTCGACATGACCAATCTGCTCGGCAATCGCCCTGAAGGGTGCACCGGCTCCGATTGCCTGAAGCTGCTCATGGTCGCCGACAAGAACGATCTTTGCACCGCGCTCTTCAGCCTCGCCGATGAACCGGGCAAGCTGCCGGCTGCCGACCATGCCGGCCTCGTCGATGACGAACACGTCACTGCGACCGATCATATCCCGGCCACGGTCCCAGTTGTATGACCATGACGCCAGTGTGCGGCTTTGAATGCCAGAACTTTCCTCAAGACCTTCTGCTGCCTTTCCGGCAAGCGCCGCACCATGGACCTGATAACCTTGAGCCTCCCACGCCGCACGGGCGGCTGCCAGCATGGTGGACTTTCCAGCTCCCGCAAACCCGACCACAGCGGCGATGCCTTCAGGGGCCGTAACATGTTTGATCGCGTGACGTTGTTCGTCCGACAATCCTGCCGACGGAACGCTCGCAGCCGACGGTCCGCTGGAGCTTTTCCGAAGAGAGCGATCCTGCCTTTCCATTGCACGCTCGACATGGCGATGATCGACACCGTGGGACTGCGACTGATGCAGCCGCTCCGCCGACCGCGCCATGCGCAGTTCCAGATCGATCATTTCCCGAGTCGAATAGCGCGCGTTGGAGACGTCGCCTGTGTCAGGATCGATGCGCTCAGCCTGAAGCTCCACGAGCGCTGGTGATGCCATCACAGCCGCAAAAGCATTCCGGAATGTCTGCGCGTCATCGTTGATATAGCGATGCAAGGTTTTGGCAATATCATGTCGATCGAACACGCTCTTTTCATGGCTGATCAGCAACAAAACCTGTTCCGGCTTTTGGCGGATCAGTTCGGCATTTCGCCGTGCTGCCTCGTCATCCAGCCGCCCGCGCTCGACTTCCATTCCTCGCCGTTCCATCTGCGACGCATGCACGCCCATATGTTCGGTCGGCGACAACTCAAGGCCGCGCTCAATATGCGAGCGATGATCGATGCGGATATCCAGACCTTCGCGTTGCAGCTGACGGGTGGCGATGCCTTCCCACGACTGCCGGATATCGCGAAGCTGCATATCGGTTGTCGCCATGCCATTTGCCAGCAGCCTTGCGTTCTTGTGCTCAAGACGGGTCTTCTCGCCAAGGCCGGCTTGGCGAACCTCTCGCGTCGTCATTAGCACATGCGCATGGTAGTTCCTGATATCACCGTGCTCGCCTGGCGAATGGATGGCAAAATCCACGGCCGCGCCATAGCGGTCTGCAAGATCCTGGGCGAAGGCGCGTGCAGCCTTCAGTCGCCCCTCTGGCGAAAGCTCACGTGGAAGCGCGATTTCGAATTCGCGGGCGACGCGGGCATCTTTTCGGTTTTCTGCAAACTCGGCAGCGTTCCACAACGCCGAACGATCCAAAGCCCAGTCGGCAGACACACCTTTCGGCAGCACGATCTCTACGTGCTCGACACCCTCTTTCCGGGTAAAATCATGCACAAGGCCATCGCGGTGATTGGTGAGCAGAACCGCGCAACGGTAGGCGGCAGAAGCCACAGCGCTGCGGCCGGATGAGCGCGAGACAGGTTTGGTGCTGAGATGATAAATCGCCAAACGAGATCTCCGGTTCTCAACGGGGAAATTCAGCGCTCGATTGCGGTGCAAGTCGTAAGTGCGCCCTTGTCTGTTTACCGGTGGCGAGGCTAGCAACATCAAACAGGCATTTCGACTACTAAAAGTAGTAGTCGCCAAGTGGCAATTACTCGTGTTTCAATAGGAACACAAACGCGTCAATCAGCGAGATCGATATGCGCAGGCTGATCGCACGGCGGACAAGGGGCAATGCGCATGCGGATAGCTGGGGAGACAGGCATTCGATTGGCGGCTGCCAAAAATCGGAGTTTCAAAGAAGTCTACAATGGCCCATACAGGATACCGTCCAGAAACGGAGCAGACATGAAGACCAGCCTTGAACATTTGCCGGAACGAAAGCAGCGCGAGCTTGCGCGCGTCGTCGGGATTATCCAGGAAGAGTTTGCTGATCTGGTCGAGCGCTCCAAGTCTGACGCCAAGAAGGATGGACGGATTTTCAAAATCATCCTGTTCGGTTCTTATGCGCGTGGCACCTGGGTGGATGAACCGCATACGTCGAAAGGCTATCGCTCGGATTTCGACATACTTGTTATTGTCAGCAACAAGGAACTGGCCGATCCCAAATACTGGGACAAGGCGACCGATCGGCTGATGTGGGACAAGGAGATAGAGACGCCCGTTGGCCTCATCATGCACGGCGCTCGCGAGATCACCAACTTTTTGAATGATGGGCAAGCCTTCTTCGTCGATATTACACGCGAAGGTATAGTCCTCTACGAATTCGATGACCGACCACTCGTAGGGCCCAAGCCTCTCAGTCCAAGCGATGCACTCAGGGTGGCCGAAGAGCATTTTCGAAGGCATTTTCCCGATGCGCGAGACTTTGCTGATGTAGCAAGGTATCTCGTTGTGAAAGGCAACCTGCACCTAGCCGCCTTCAATGTTCATCAGGCTGTGGAGACCGCCTACAACTGCTACCTCCTGACGCTGACAAATTATTCGCCTGCGTCGCACAACCTGAAATTCCTGCGCGGACTTTCCGAAGGTCGCGATCACCGTTTGATCGACATCTGGCCGCGCGACCGTCAGCGATTTACCACGTGGTACAACATCCTGAATGAGGCCTACGTCAAGGCACGCTATTCGAAGCGTTTCGAGGTTTCTGAAGAGGCGCTCACATGGCTTCAGGAGCGGACGGCGGAACTTCACAAAATGGTTGAGACGCTTTGCCGCGAGCACATCGAAAAGCTCAAACAGGCCGCGGGACAAGCCGCAGATTCCAGCACCTGAGCTTCACCGGTGGCAGACCAATCCTGAGTTCAGGCAGCAGCCACCGCAGCGTGATGAACCACAGGATCCAACCTACTCTCACAATCGCTATGTCGATCTCCTCATAGAACTGGTCTGTCTTCCAGGAGCAAAGCCGTGGTCAACAACGGCGGTTCCGGTGCGACCGCAATCGAAAGGAACAGTCGTGGCAAGGAAAACCATAAAACAGCGCCTGGCTGAACTGGAGGCGCAGCGGTCTGCGCTGAAGGCCCGGCTTTCCAAAACCGAGCGCAACAACGATATGCGTCGCAAGGTCCTGATCGGCTCGCTCGTCCTGCATCACCTCGAAACCTCGGATGATCCGAGTTTCAGCAAACAACTCTGTGACTGGCTGCGTCGCGAACTTCCGGGTTTTCTGAAACGCGATAATGACAAGGCGCTGTTTGACGATCTGATCGGACAAGGATTGACGGACAAGGGAGAGGGTGGCGAAAGCGCGGAAGGGTATCGATGAACCGGTTGCGACTTTCTCGGGACGCATTCAAAAACATGATGCGCGCCGCCGCGCGTGATCCGCTTTGGGCATTTCTGGTTTTGATCACCATGCCCTTCCGGATCTGGAAACGGCTTCTTGGATTTATGTTCATCCTGTTCAACGTCACCTTTGTGATCGGCATGGGTGGCGGTCATTTCCTCGAGCAAACGGGTTTCGAGCGGGGCTCGCCTGTCTACATCATCCCGGGTCTCTTAACCCTGCTGGCGCTTGCCGTTATCACCTTCTGGTTCATCACCACGCCACTGATTTTGCACTTCGGGGAGAATGACGATGATACTCATGGCTCCGCTCGCTTCGCGACAGACAAGGAGATAGCCGCTCTCACCTCATCCGGCTCCGGCCTATTGATCGGTCGTGATACGAAAACGGCCAAGCCTCTGCGCTATGATGGTTCTGCCCATCTCCTCACGATGGCACCGACGCGTACCGGCAAGGGTGTGGGCACGATCATCCCGAACCTGCTGACCGCCGATCGTTCCGTGATCTGCGTCGATCCAAAAGGCGAAAATGCAAGGATCACCGGCCGTGCCCGCCAAAAATTCGGGCCGGTTCATGTGCTCGATCCTTTTGCTGTCACCGACAGACCCTCGGCAGCCTTCAATCCCCTGGCCATGCTTGATCCCCAAAACCTCGATGTCGCGGAAGATGCCAGTACCCTTGCCGACGCTCTCGTGTTCGACGAGCCGAGAATGGCGGGCGAGGCGCATTGGAACGAGGAGGCAAAAGCGCTGATTGCCGGATTGCTACTTAAGATCGTTGCAGCTGAGCCTTTGAGTGGCAGGCACCTCGCAACACTCCGCGACTATCTCACCCTTGCTCCGGAACAGTTTGCAGCGCTGCTCAAGCGTATGCAGGAAAGCGATGCGGCAAGAGGTCTTGTCGCGCGTGCCGCAAACCGCCACCTCGGAAAATCCGATCGCGAAGCTGCAGGCGTTCTCTCCGCAGCCCAACGCCATACGCATTTTCTTGATTCACCGCGCATGACGGCCGTTCTCAGTCGCTCGGATTTCCGGTTTGCCGACCTCAAGCGCAGCAACGTGACGGTGTTCCTCGTCCTTCCTCCTGACCGCCTCTCGACCTATTCGCGCTGGCTGCGCCTGCTTGTCTCACAAAGCCTGCTCGAAATGGCCCGCGATCCAGCAAAGCCGACGACACCGGTTCTTTATCTGCTCGACGAGTTCGCATCCCTTGGGCATTTGGCCCCAGTCGAGCGCGCGATGGGTCTGATGGCGGGTTATGGTGTCCAGCTTTGGCCCATCCTGCAGGACATCCATCAGTTGCGTGCCACATACGGTCACCGCGCCGGAACCTTCCTGTCTAACGCCGGCGTGCTGCAGGTCTTCGGCGTTAACGATCATGACAGTGCCCGCCTCGTCTCTGATTTGCTCGGACAGGAGACGGTCGTGTTCCAGACGATGGCGAGAGCGCTCGATTCCGATAAGACCGGGATCTCCTATAGCCAACAGCATACCGGCCGGCCGCTACTTACCCCTGATGAGGTGCGCAATCTCCCGGCGCACGGACAATTGCTGTTCCTTGCCGGACAACGACCAATATTTGCTGAAAAGCTTGCCTACTTTGCCGATCCGGAGTTCAGGGAGATGTTCGACCCAGCCTGACGCGAACATGACAAACAGGCAATCTGGCTTCTGTATTGGGTCTTGTATATGCGGCCCTCGAGTAATCTTAACCGAAACAGGAAGTGGATATGGCTCGGTAAGCCCCGAGAACAGGCGTTCACTGCAACGGAATATGGTACGCGGTGATCCAGCCTGTCCTGACGGGAACGCGCTCCCCCTAGCGCCGGAGTGAGCGGCAGGACGGGCGTGCGTCTTGCTGTGAAGAAATAAAAGTGGACGCCTGCTGCGTGTTTTCAACGCGAACGACCATGAAAGCGTCCGCTGTATCGTTGGCGCGGCCCGGATCGGGATGGGCGAAACAGGCGGGAGCTATAGAGGACTGCTCTATTCACGGTTCTGTCGTGCTAGGCGAGACAGCCGATATTTTTAGGATCGCATATGATCCATGTTACGACATAGCGGGCTCTGGATCGATTGCGTATCTCATTGACTATGCCGCAAGTTCGCACATGAGCTGTGGGCCTCCTGGCGTTTGTGACACCCCGGGCACGATACTTTTTGGGCCGATGATCTAGCTGGGAATACCTGCTGCGTATGTCGTAACAGGTGTTTTGACGCTAAAAATCTGGATCGATCTCCGCTCTACGAGGCGATGGCGACCTGGGATCCAAACGGAAAGGCGCAACGAACGGTTGGCGCACTGTCGTTAAAACCATGGGCGGAGCCTTGCAGATTAAGCATATCCTTGAGAGCTAATTGACAAAGTGAGTGGAAATCTCGATTGATCTCCACGTTTCATGGGAACGAGCAACGTTTTTCTAGCTCAAATACTTTCCCGAATATTGGCTACTCGTATTCTATTTATTTCATCAAGCATGCCGCTTCCAGCTATCTGGAGCGGCTTTTGATAGAGGCAAGCTAATGTTCTCATTGAGAAAAATCTAATGTAGAACCATTGGCGCGGATGTTCTCACATAGTTCGCCCGTTGTTCCGTGACAGTTATGAGGCCGACAATTCGCCGTGGAGGCGCTGCAACTGCTCGCCGCTCTCGTCGCCTTCAGCCAGCAATGCAATGCGGGCTTGAGCGATGGACAGCAGGGGCACGCTCAGTGCCCCTTGGTCTCGCTATCTTTCTTCGCCTGATCGTGATGCCACTTGATCGCATAATACATGCCTATGCCGAGCACTATGATCTTGGCCGGGAAAAAGACGAAGGGAAACCAATCTACCCAAGAACCATCAGACATTTCGAGCGTTTCCATTCTGCTGTTTGGAATTGGCTATCTTCAAGGATAGCACTCGCTCGAAATGCTCCTTCAACAGCTCCATTACAAGATCGTCAGGCATGGTCTTTTTGACGCAGCCTGCGACAGTTCGCCCCCATGGCCATGGCCCGCACTTTCTCGGTGCGGAAGACTGTTTGTGTTCTTGGTGACCACCGGAGCAGTCTCGCTTTAAAGATCGGGGATGTTCAATTTTCATTCTGTCCGAATGAACGGCGCGATCTCAGGCAAGCTGACGTTCGATCGCAGCCTTGTCGATGACCGACCAGACCCTGCGGATTTTTCTGTGTTCGAATTCGTAGAACACATGCTCGCAGAATTGAACGCGCCGGCCATTGACCGGAAGGTCCATGAAAGTGGATTTGGGGGTGCAATCGAACGAAAGACGGGCGGCAATCCGCGCCGCGTCTCTGACAAGGATATCTGCTTCAAATCGCAGGTTGGGAATGTCGGCAAAGTCCTTTACCAGCATGTCGCGATATCCTGCCAGCCCGAACGGTCGGCCGTTGTGTTCGACATTGTCGTCGACGAAGGTGCCGAGGTCATTGAGGGCCTGGCGGTTAAGGCAGTCGAGGTACGCGAGATAGATGTCGTTGAGTGTTCGCAAGTTGTCCTCCTCTACCGGCATGGTGTGTTCTGACCGCAGTTCTGGAGTTACCGGAGCAAGATGGTGCAGGTCAAACTGCGATGAGCTCGCACCTGCCATTATCTAGCCGGTAAAATCCATCCTGCGGAACGGGCAGTTCGAGCATCTCCCGCTTTGAAAGTCCGAGAAACACGCCACGAAGGATCCGCCCGAACAGACCATGGGAAATGGCGATTGTTGGATGGCGGATATCCGAGATCCATGAGGTCGCTCGCTTGCAGGCGTCATCAAAACTCTCTCCATCTGGCGCCCTGAAATACCAATCGAACGCGTTGGACCCGTCAAGATGTCCGGGAAACTCGTTGTCGATCTCAAATCGCGTCATCCCGTCCCAGGACCCAGTCGTGACCTCAACCAGTCGGTCATCATCGACAGACGGGAGCGGCACCTTCGCCTGTACGCGTTCTGCCGTTTGTCGCACGCGCCCGAGCGGACTGATCTGCATCTGGAACAACTGGTCATCGCTGCAGAGCGCGTCGCGGAGCAAGTGAGCTACATGATCCGCCTGTTCAATGCCACGCTGCGTGAGCGGCGAATCTAGTTGCCCCTGGAACCGGCCAAGAGAGTTCCAGACGGTTTCGCCGTGACGAAGGAGGTAGATGGTCGGTAGAGTCACGCTTGTTTCATCCTGCACGTTCGTTATCGATTGCTTTCATCCAAAGCATCGATACGGAAACGTGCCGATTGCAGCGCATTGATGACCGACTGAAGAGCCTGATCCTTGTCCTTGCCTGATACTGACAGGACGTGGTGTTCAAAGGCGCCAAGAGCGGCGAACTGCGAGTAGAGATCGGCGACAACATCAGGGTCGCTGAGGCTGTCGCCACCGCGGGCCTGACAGCGTTCGATTGCCTCTGCCGCTGTTGTGCGCAGAATGATGTAGTGGAGTGGCCGGGCAAGTGCCGTAAAGGCCGGAAGCCAGTCTGGTCGCACGACGCCGTCGAGGATGACGAAGTAGCCCTCACTCGCGTAACGACCGGCAACGTCGGCGGCAATCTGCATGATCATGTGGTTCTGCTGATGGGATTGCGGTAGCCATGGATCGATACGGCCGTGCTTGATATATCCCCACAGATCATCGCTGTGAAAATGCACTTTCGGAACCCCGGGGAAGTGCGCGAGCGTTTCGGCGATTGTGGATTTGCCGGAGCCGGGGTGGCCGGACAGAAGCAGGATATGGCCGCCAAGATCGTCTGTCATGTTCCGTCACTAACCCCTGGCATACATGAACCCGCCGATACGACGGTCATTGGCCCAAGTAGCCACCCTATCATTTTACGTCGTGGCCGATAGGCGGGTGAAGAGCTGCCGCCTGAGGTGCCCTATCTGGCAAAGCTTGCCACGAGATAGGCGGACGCCAGAAGCAGGGTGACGATTGTGAAGAATATCAGACCCGCCGCCAATTCATCGAACCGGCCGTCGCGTTCATTGCGGTCCCAGTTGTAAGCCATAGCCGACCTCCATCGTTGCTGTAAAGGAAGGGTGGTCCGGTATGGTTAATGGAATCCTAATGACCGCAGGCTGAATGTTGCCGGTATGATTTGGTGGTTGGACGTAATGACCTATTTCATCGCGAGATTGCTTGAAGCGAAGGCACAGAATTTATACCATTGGTTTCGACGGTATTATGGGAGTTTGACATGACAACAACGGTAACGGCCAAAGGGCAGGTCACCCTTCCAAAAGCCGTACGCGAGCCTTGGGGGATTTCACCAGGAAGCTCGGTCGATTTTGTTCGGCCCCCGATGGAAGGATAGTTCTCGTCAGGGCCGACAAGAAACAGCCACTCGCGCGTTTCGCCAAGCTGCGCGGACATGCTGGTGAAGGTCTGGGTACCGATGCCATCCTGGCACTGACCCGTGGTGACGAGTGACGCTTGTCGATACAAAAGTCCTGCTTGATCTTGTGACGGACGACCCGGTTTGGGCCGACTGGTCAATCGAGCAGCTCGAGCTGGCAAGCGTTTCCGGTCCGCTGTCTATCAATGACGTCGTCTACGCGGAACTATCTGTTCGATATGAGCGGATAGAGGCCCTTGATGCCTTTGTCGATCAGGCGGGGTTGAAGTTCACCCTTTCCCTCGCGCGGCGTTATTTCTGGCGGGTAAGGCCTTTACCAGATATCGACGCGGCGGCGGTACTCGTACCGGTGTTTCGCCTGACTTTTTCATTGGAGCCTACGCGGCAATACAAAACCTTCCCTTGTTGATGCAAGATGTGGCTCGTTACCGATCATATTTTCCAACGGTCGCTCTGATTCCACCTGGAGCTTAGGCCTGCGCTGGTCTCGACATCTCTGATCCGGCACCGGTTTCAGGTCGGTTTGCCTCTGATGCGTGCCGCCCAAGGCAACAGCTATAAGGGCTTTCAACTGGCTGGCTTAACAATGCTGATGTCGGTTTTGCTGTCGAGGACGATATGCAGGTCGCGGATCATGGCGGCCGCGAGCAGAAGAGCGTTTCGCACCTCTTCATCGCTGCGCCACCCGAGCTCGATCGAGAGGGCAACGGTTTGGATTTCGAGGAGACGGTCCCGGCCGGGGCCGGGTGGAATGCCGATTGTTTCCCGCATGTCTCGGATCGTTGTAACGGCCCGTTCGAGCAAACGCCGCTTCTGATAGTCGTCGAGGTGATCGAGCCTGTTGGCGTCGCGGACAAGTTCGGCAATGAAACTGTTGGTCAGGGTCATGGTATGAGGTTGCCGGGTCGGCTGACGGGCGTCAACATAAGACCGGCAGCGTGGGCTTCAGCTTGCGGTTTTAGGTGTTGCTGTGATCACCGTGCATCAGGGTAGAACCTGCGGAGAAATGGATTGTGCGACTATGAAGTTGATATATTGCCGATAAATATCATATATTTATGTAATATTTCCGATAAAGAGAATTAATTTCATCGTGGGTGCCGGTGTGCCAAAGCGATAGTGAACCGGGTCATTACCGCGCGCGTCGGGCCGTCCGAAAAGCTTGTTTAGGGGCATCTTTGTCACGGACCGTACGAAACGGAGAGCTGCGGGAACGCGACGCCCGTCTCGCCGTTATGACCTACTGCTGTAACAGATGGCATTGGAGTACACGCGTATGGGCAGTCGAGTTTGCATCATTGGGTCAGGTCCCACCGGTATTTTCACACTTCAGCGTCTGGTTCAGTCTCCCGCACCACTCTCCATCACCGTTTACGAAGCCGAAATGCTGGCCGGAAAGGGGACGCCCTATCTTCCGGGTGCCAACGATCCGGTAATGCTGTCCAATATCCCCAGCATTGAAATACCTTCAATGCCCATGTCGCTGATCGACTGGCTGTACAGCCAGAGTGACGATTATCTGAGCCGCTTCTCCATTGTGCGATCTGGAATCAATGAGCGCGAATTCTATCCACGGCTCGTTCTGGGCGATTATTTTCACACACAATTCACAGCCATTGTGACAGACGCGAGGAACCGCGGGCATGAGGTCGATGTGTGCCCCGGCCATTGTGTCAGGGATATCGTTCTCGGTATCGATCAGATCCGCGTCAGCGTCGATACGAATGATGACAGTTTTGACGCCATTTTCGACCATGTCGTGATGGCGACTGGCCACAACTGGCCAGATAAAACCGAGGTGAGACCCGGTTATTTTGCGTCTCCATGGCCGGCGGCAGCTCTTAAGGCTGCCTGCCACGGTCGGCTTGGTATATTGGGAACGTCTCTGAGCGGCATCGATGCCCTGTTAACCGTCGCGGTATCGTGCGGTTCATTTATCCATGATGACGGCGGAATACTGCAGTTTCACGGTGCCACCGGCCACGAGAATTTCTCGGCCGTGATGATGTCGCGCAAGGGGTTGTTGCCGGAAGCTGACTTCTACGGCCCGCTTCCATATTCAATGCCAAATGTATGCACGCAGGAGGCCGTGGATCAGGAGATTGGACGAGGACCGGTTGGTTTGCTCGACAGGGTGTTTGAACTTTTTCGCCGTGAAATCGCGACTGCTGATCCCGACTACGCCTCTGAGATAGGCTTGAACAGCCTGACCGTCGATAGTTTCGCGGAAGCTTATTATGGGCGCCGGTCAGCCACTGATCCATTCGCCTGGGCAGCAGCGAACCTTGCGGAGGTTGAGCGTAATGCCCGGGAACGTTTCACGGTACCCTGGCGCTACGCCATTTTGATAACACACGAAATTATCGCGCGGGCGATCCCACATTTGGACACACAGGATCTGGGCCGGTTCAACAAGTCGTTCAAAAGTGTCTTCATTGATGACTATGCGACAGTTCCGCATTTGTCGATCAAGCGTCTTCTTGCACTACGGAATGCCGGCCGGCTCGAGATTATGCGGCTCGGCGACGATTATTCCATCGATACTGATGGTCTTTCGCGCGGGGCGAGGGTGCGGATGAGGGATGCCGAAGAGATATTCGACAGCTTTATCGATGCCACTGGCCAGACTGCTCTCTCTGCCCGGGACCTGCCTTTCCCTTCGCTGCGGCGCGGGACTGTAAAACCAGCCATGACAGTGGAGTCCGCGACTCCGTTAGCTATTGAAGAGAACGACCCAATCGTCAGAAGAACCGGTGGTATAGCGGTGGACGAAAGTTACCGTCCGCTCGATACGGGCCTGCTGTCGAACCGGCTTTACTGTGTGGCCATTCCCTTTCTTTTGCACAAGCATCCGTTCGTTCAGGGCATAACAAGCGCCGCGGAACTGGGCGAAACCGCTGCGGAGGCTATTTGGGAAGACCTGAGCAAAACCGGATTTCCGTCGATACTTTTAACGGCCTGACAGTCGCAGACGGGAAGTGATGATGACGGAGCGCATTCGACCAATGCCGGCAATCGGGAAAATCGTGGAAATATGGCGATACCCAGTGAGCTCACTCGGCGGGGAAATATGCCATGAGGTCGACATCAGTCTGAATGGGATCACGGGAGATAGGCGTTTCGGCCTTTTTGATCCCGTGTCCGGCGTAGTCGCGGCGCCGGAAAAAGACGCTCGTTGGCGCCCGGCGCTTTTTCTTAAGAGCGCCATGGATGAGAATGGCGTTCGTATTGGGTTTCCGAACGGACGATGGCTATACCTCGAAGATTCTCAATTGCCGCAGGCGCTGTCAGCGCATTTCGGATTTGAAGTGGAGATCGGCAGTTATGCTGAGGCGGATCCTCTGGCGCCCTCTGTTCCGCGAATTAGAAATCGCTATTCGGTATCGCCCCTGCATTTAGTTACTACCTCCTCATTGTGCGAACTTCAGCGGATGACGCCACAAAGCACTATTGACCGGCTGCGTTTTCGACCCAACATCCTACTTGAGACGGAAGACATGTCCGGGTTTTCAGAATTTGGCTGGATCGGCGACGAACTCAGTTTCGGCGCAGTTGAGGTCACGGTGACGGAAACGACAAAACGCTGTGGCATGACACTTATTGCCCAGCCGGAGCTGAAGGAGCAGCCTGAAATCCTCCGAACGATGCTGAGAAACACCAGTCGCGCGCTTGGCATTTATTGTGAGCCCAGGACAACAGGCCGTATTGAGATCGGCACTACCGGGAAAAAACACGTCGGGTAGCCAGTTGTCTGCGGTGAGATGCGTCACAGCTTTCGCAGAGGTTACTTAAGTGTCCCTCTCGGCAGATATGCCAAAGCGCGTGCCGACCAACGCAACAATTAAGATTGCTTATTATTGGGGGCTTGAGAGATGTAGTCTCTTTCCCGATGAAGGCAGGTGGTATTTCGTGTTACCCACTGCTGCGCAAAAAGGGATGAGAATCGTGAAGAATGCTATCAGCTTAGCCGTCTTTTTTGCTTTGACTGTATCATCGTCATCAAGCCAGGCGAAGGAGCCGAAATTCTCGACTCGTTTGATTATTTCCGTTGATGAGCCGCTGACTAAAGAAGGTGGGGCGGTAATCATATCTGGTCGAAAGGTGTCTGATGATGAATGGCGCGCCCTAGCTGCAGATTCGGGACCTGGGGACGCTCGCGAAAAGGCGTTTCATATAAGCGTGTCGTCGCCTGCCTCTATCGTGGATTTTGTTTACCCTGAGAGCGGAACCTACAGTTTTAAGTTTCAATCTCTTCCTGGCAGCAACGCCGCGCCCCTTAAAACTCGGGAGGTTTTAACAGGCAGCGCTGAGGTAGCCGATCCGGAAACCAAAGAGCAGGTGAGTTGGCCATCGATGAGCGTCATTTATGTTGAGGGTGCCACCTATAATGAGGGATGGGCGCGGATATTCGCTTCCACTTTCGATCTGGCTTTCAATAGCGAGGATAAAGCTGCCGTCTCTATCGAGCGTTTCCCTGCGGGCCGTGTTTTATCGTTATCCCAGAGCGCGATTGTAACCTTTGTGAGGGATTCCAAATGAGCCAGTTGCTCCCGGTATCGCTGTCATTTCGTCTCAATAGGAGAGATATCGGTCTGGGTGGTATTGGCTTCCACGGCGATTGAAGAGGATTCTCGTGATTTTGGACTTCATTGGGGAAGATTGCACGCTCGACCATCAGGCCATCCGAAACAGGAATTTCGCGGCGAGGATTTATCCCGAATTTCCAAGCGAGGAGGAAATCGTTCTTGTCGCCACGCATATCGGCAGTGACGAGATTGATTTCGCTGCTTACGAGTTCGGTCAGCCTCCGTGCCAATTTTCACCGCAACCGGTCGGCTCTGTGCTTGATGCGCTGTTTGAAAATTCGCCCTATAACCTTCTGATCCATTTTTCAGGTCATGATCTTTGGATCTGGGCGCCGGAGGATCATGAATACCTCGTTGTCTTTAGTGATACCAATTTGGTCCAGGCAATAGAACGAAGTGACATATTCTCTTACAGCTTTGCTGAATATCTGGGCAGTGGTGGTTTGTCGCAAGCAACAGTCACGCGTCTTCGCGGCGTAGCATCGAACTACACGATCGGGTAATTGCGAGGGAGCCCGCTGAGGGCGGATCATGGATGTGCTGGAAGGGGCCGGGAATGTGTTCGCTGGCCGGTACAAGGGTAACCAACGCACATTTTAGGACGACACCTTACGATACGATCGTGTTGTGCTTGGAAGCAGATTTTAGATGTTGTAGCAGCGTGAGCTGTTCTGCATGAAGCAACGCCTCGGGAGAAGAAAACCTTTTCACTATTCCGCTGACATAGAAGGTCGGCGCTTTGGTTAAAGCAGATCGACTATCATCATAGCCCAAAAAAAGACGAGCATGGCGATGCAGGCCGGGCGGAAGAGATAAAATCGCTGCCAGTTCGTGAGGCGGAGGTCGTTGTAGTGCATGGATCTGTCAAGTTTGACGTGATCCATTTCGCTGTCGACAGAAAAATCACCGCCATTCTTCTTGTAGAAATTATACTCCCGAACCTGCGCGATAATCTGTTGCACAGCCAGAAGGCCAACCGCGATAAGAGCCGAAGAAAAAATGACGATCTCGAGTATCAGCAAGCGTTTCTCCTGTGCGATCGGTTGAAACGGCGACGAATCCGGGTGTGAATCAAATCGTGGGAGACGAAGTGCCAAACCGCTTCAATGGATGCAATTGTCTTTCAAAACTACGCAATGTCGATTTTTTCGTCTAGTATCTGACAATGATGTGGCGCGGTATTTGGGACAGGCGGAAGATGGGCTTCCGCGAGCTTGATGCGGACACAGGGATAAACTGTCATGTGAGGTCGCATATTAGATCATCGGATTGCGCCGTGAGTAGGTAGACGGAAAAATAAGAACCAACGGTCTGAAAATTTCGTCGAGGAAGACGAGAAAATCGAGATGATGTCGGCAAAAATAGAAATGAATTTAGCATGATTGGCGTGTTTGTTAGACTAATAATTCTTGCGGTTGCATTTCCTATTTTCTCGGAGACGTCCGGGGCGGCGGCGAATGTTGAGGTAATAAAGCCAGTAAAAACTCATGTCACGATAATCGTCGATAATGCTGTGCTTCAAACCGGCGGAACGGTTCTCGTGGTGCCCCAAAAGGTCTCCCGGAACGTCTGGGATAGACTGCCCAAGCGACCGGAAAATTCCCTGCTTCGGAATAATCCGAAATCTCGGGTGATCGGGGACGCGGATAAATTGCTGGAGGTGAGGGTCTCCAGCAAGGTTTCCGTTGTCGAGTTCGACTATCCAGCCGATGGGACTTACGGGTTTAATCTGGTTCCCGGCGATAACACTAGGCCGTCTGCCCTGCGCACGAAGCGCATTTTGGTGGGCAGCGGATATTATACCGATCAAAAGACAGGAACACGAGTGGACTGGGGCGAAGTTTCAACGATCCACATCTATGGGCCGGACGTTGATGAGAGTTTTAGCCGATCGGTCAGGATCTCATCGAACGAAATAATGAATATTGGCGCCGCCAAAATCGCGGGTGAGGGATTTGTCGTACATCGGCTCAGTGATAGGCAAATAGACCGTGCGGTGATCAAAGAGCCGAAATAAAAACGAATATGTCTATATTCCCCATATCCCGGCAGGCCGTCGACATGAGGCAACGATGAAATTCGATCGATATGGAATAGACAAGGAATTCTGCCGCAGGAGCGGTTGTAGGATCTTCTTTGGGGTGGATTGGCTGGATGACGCCGAATTTGAAGCCTTCAAGGCATTTTTCTGCTCGCGTCAATTGTTCGTCTCAAGCGGGGATAAACCACTTGAGCAATCGCCCGCTTCCTCGTTTTCCGAGGCTGTGAAACTGGAAAGTGAATTTATCGATGGCGACAAGTATATTCTCTCACCTAATGACGCGTTGGTTTATGTAGGTGATGATCGCGATGTTTACCTCGTTGCCGCATCGAGCGAGCGTATTGCAACGTTGATCACCGAAATATCAGCCCGCGGCGGGAAAACATATTCTTCCCTCGTGCGCAGCGGCACAGTCAAACCTAAGAGGCAGGTCAGGGCTTTATTCGACTATTGGGCAGATCTTAATTTCGAGATCGCCTGAACAGCTGGCTGCGCAAGTTCGAGGTTAAGACCCCGGTAATCCCTGGCATGTGCGCTCGGTTCGACGGTTGACGCGGTTCGCGGTCTCAACGCATACGCTGCGCGCCGCAGGCGGTCAGGCATGCACGCCAGCGTCTATCGCGTCGATGTATTCGAGTACTTCGTGAGCGCGCCCGTCTCGAACAAGCTGCATTGCCGTGTGGCCAGAAAAGCCTGAGAGAGGTTCTGAACCGTTGATGTCCACCAGAATGTGACCCGCTTTTTTATTTGGCAGTGGCCCACCAGATGCGACGTAGCGTACTGTGTGGAAACAACTTTGTTCCGGCATGTGTGGATCACGGCCAATGGAAAAGTGGTGCAAATCGAGCTGAAACTCAACATCCGGCATCATTCCCTCTCCAAACAGTCCACTACTACAAAAGTACTCCGTGAAGCCGTTTGCACGCAAACCGACCCTGCTGGACATGTTTATATCAGCCTTTTAAGGTCCGCTTCCGGTGGCGGGCAGTTGTTCAGTAATATTGGACGAAAAGAGGTGAGAGCTGGTGCATTTGAGCAGTGTAACGTCAGCGGAGGGCAGAAATTTGTAGTACGGAGATCGCAAGAGCTGCCTAACCCTGCCGTGACCGAGGCCCTTTTGAGGTTTCAGTTGGTTCCCGGAGGTCCCCAAAATGAAACTGCGGACGCATGCATTCATTGCGGCGATCTGAATATTGACGGGGATTTCGCCCCGCCTTCATGGATCGCCGTGATTGACGGGGACCTGCATGTCAGTGGCAAAGTCTCAACATGGATTGAAGGGGGCGATGGGCATGTTACCCTCGTTGTCTTTGGCGATTTGAAATGCGGCAGCGTCAACAATGACTGGGCTAGCATCATCTTCGTCAGTGGAGATGCTATCGCCAGGGAGTGGGTTTTCGCGTCCAGAGAAGACTCATCAATGGTGGTGGGTGGAGATTTCACGACGCCGATTTTTATCGGTGCCGATATCTGGGTATCTGTCGGCGGCTCGGTCGAGATGGAATACGGATACGGCTACGCAGTCGCGCTCGCGTGGTTTGCTGACGCCTACGGCGCACCCCAGATACAGCCTACATTTGGTTGGCGTGAGTTGGCCATGAAGCTTGGCCTTGGACAGGGGCGTATTCGCGAGGAGCAGCTTATAGAATTGCTGGAGGAGCGTTTGCAAACGACAGGAAGTCTGTTTCGTCCGGTATGAGCGGGCATGATCCTTAACCGGCTGCATTCATCCGCAACATTACGACGCGGTTAGCCTGATCCCATAGAAGATGACGAACCGGAGAAGACATGATGAAGGAAAAGCGTACAAGCTCCCATCTATATCTCGATATATCGACCATTGGCAGCTTTTGCTCCGCATTTCTGGTTTTCGGAGTAGCTACGGCAACGTCGGCGGACGTGACGCCGGAGCGTCTCCTCAATATCTGTGAAGCACCCACCGTACAGACCGCGATGATCCAGGGGGACGCACTTGGCTGGCCGCGACTGACCGGCGCGGAAACAGAGGAATGGCGTCGTAGTTTCGTTGCCTATGATAGCGGTTCGGTGGACGTTGTGGGTTGGCGGCAAGAAGAGGCTGGGGGAGTTGAGTCGTTGTCTTTTTGGCTTGCTACTGGTCCAAATGGACACAAAGCGTGCGCATATTCCACGTCAAGACCCGTCGGATTTCTGGATGCGTTGTCGGAGAGGCTTGGTGCACCGGATAGTCTTGACAAGAATGACGCGATTGAAAGTACGACAGCCTGGTGGAGGCGAGGTGTGGTCGAGTATTCTTTCGTTCAGGTAGGCTCCTCCGCTGTCGTCAATATCGGCTCAAGTCGTTGACGTCGTGGCGTGTACATCAGGGGATGCCGGCACCAATCAAATCGCGTGATGCCCATATGACTGGGATTTTGAACTTGCTATTTTTTATTATGAATCATAACTATTGTATTGCTGAGGGCGGGGACGTTCCCCTCGGCGGTGATGATCCCAACTGACTGGTCGCCACTTTCCGCTGTTGCCCTTATCGCAAAGGGACTCATCTCCTCGGAAAGGACTTGGGCGTCCGTGCCTTTCTGAAAAAAGCGGCACACCCAACTGAGCGGGCCGCTGGATGGCCTTAGCCGTTGTCTTCAGTAGGCGCGTCTGGGCCGTACTTTTTGATCGAGGCGATTGCGTTCTGCGCGCTTGCCTTGGAGGAGTAGCCTTCGGTTGCAAAGATCACTTCATTATTGTATTTGAATCGAACTCGGAATTCGCCAGCCTTATCTTTATAAATTTCAAATTTATGCGCCATCTTGCTTCCTGCCTGTTGGAAATGATTCGACCAATTCGAGCGTGCCATTCGTAAAATGCAGGCGCAAGTTCATTGTCCGCAATCCTTTCTGATGCGGGTGGAAGCTGGGTCGATAATTTACGGATATCGGTCGGGCCTATGCGTTACGCGCGACCTCGGGCACAATAACGAGCACGTTGAAACCGTCATCGATACTGAATGCCTGATGGTTGAGCAGCTCGTTTCCATAGGTTGAACAGAACCATCTCGCGATTTTCTCATCATGAATTTCTGTGACGGTTTCTCGGACGCTTCTATTGATCGCGTCTATGATTTCGATCCCTGTCTTGCCCCGCCTGTTGAGATGCATAAGCTTTTTGCGCGCGGGGCTTCCTGCATCGGAAACTGCGATGGATACCCTGTCCGTTGAATAGCTTTTTACCCGAACCCGCAACCGCTTCGGCCGAGCTGCATCAAATTGGTCGTTAATCTCTTTGATGCGCGCCTTGATATCAGCATCGGCCAGACGCACCTCCGGCAAAATATCATCTGCTGGCGCAAGCTTGTCGCCGAACTGCGCGCGCGCCACTTCCGCGGCGTGATGGGCATAGGCGAGATGCGTCACCGGCAACGCCTTCAGCCAGGTGCGTCGCTGAGTGATCGCCATCGATTTTGCCGCCTCCTCACCGAACTTCGCGATTGAGAAGTTTTCTCTTTTTTGCCCCTCGTTGGTCATCAAGGTTGCCTGCCAGACATCCCCGTCAGCCGTCTCGACGCGCCTGACGCCGGAGATTCCGCTCCGGTTGTTTTTACGCAGAAGCACCGCCTGCTCGAGGTTGGTCGCGGGCGGAATGGCAAGAATGATGGCGTCGCGGTAGGCACGAGCCTGGCGGTAGGCTTCGTCGCCGGAACCGTAGATACTGTCCTTAAACAGCCTGACAATCCTGTGGCCACGCCGCCGGATACTGACCCACCAGCCAGCACCGTGGTGAGCCTCGGCTGCTTTTTCGCGGCGCAGGCCGTAGGTATCGGCATCGTGTTTCGTTTGCCTCGAAATTTTCTCGATCGTCACGCGATGCTCCAGCTTGTCAGATATCATCGATGGATATTTAGCGTATCCAGGTTGCAAAATTCGTGGTGAATCCTTGGTTTCGTCACAATGTTTGATTGCATTCTGTCGAGATTTTGACAGCCGATTGATTTTTGTGCTCTGCTATCGAGGTTCCCGATGAACGACCAGCCCTCATCCTCTGACTTCATTCAGGCGAGCCGCGTCCTCAAGGTCAAGTCGCCACTTGGCGAAGACCAACTGCTGCCAGAACGCCTAACGGTAGAGGAGGGCGTGTCGCAGCTCTTTGACATTCGCCTGACCGTGCGGGCGAAGAAGGAAGCGGTTAAGCCCGAAGAACTGATCGGACGGCTGGTGGATGTGTCGGTCGAGGTTGAGCAAGGGGACGGAGAAGAGGGCAGCGGCATCCGTCGCCCGTTCAACGGCCTGGTTACCGAGTTGCATGAGGGTCCGCCTATCACCCGGGGCCTTCGCTCCTATGCGCTGACCATCCGGCCACAGATGTGGCTTCTGTCGCGGCGTTCCGACTGCCGCATCTGGATCGACAAGACGGCAGTGGAGATCGTCGAGACGCTGTTTTCCGAACACGGCATTCCCGCCCCCGATACATCGGGCATCATTTCGCCACCGCCTGCGCAGCACTACAGCGTTCAGTTTAACGAGACGGACCTCGATTATCTGACCCGCCGTTTCGAGGAGGACGGCCTGTTTTACTGGTTTAGCCACGAGGACGGGTCCCACAAGCTGCATGTGGCCGATAGCGCCAGCGGCTGGCTCGGACCATCACCGGCCGCACAGGGCGAGGGAACGGTGCGTCTGGCGCAGGGCTCGTCGGACCGTAACCACATCAATGACTGGGCGCGGCGGTTCTCCTATGTCTCCGGCCAGCGGGCGGGTGCGGACTGGAACTTCGAGACGCCGGGCATGGTGCCGGGCACGATGACGCCGTCGCTGGTGCAGATGCCGGATGCGACAAAGCGCGAGCTTTACGAATATCCAGCCCGCATCAAGACAGTGGAAGAAGCGGAACGGGCGCAGAAACTGCGGACCCAGGCAATTGAGGCCGATCATGACCGGGTGTTCGGCTCATCGACCACGCGTATTCTGGAAGCGGGCCGCCGCTTTACGCCTTTCGAGGTTGCCCATCCCGAGCATGCCTACGAGGAACATGTGATCGTGAGGGCAAGCCACAGCATCGTTGATCTCTCCTATGAGACAAACAGCAATGAGCCGGAATATCGCAATCACTTCGAGGCAATTCCCGCCCGCGTGCCGCTGACGCCGCACCGGTCAACCAAACGTCCGCGCATCGAGGGCACGCAGGTGGCAATCGTCGCCGGCCCCGAAGGCGAGGAAATCCATCCGGATCAATATGGCCGCATCAAGCTGTGGTTCCCGTGGGACCGCAAGGCGAAGAAGGATGGCACGGATACGTGCTGGGTGCGTGTCAGCCAGGCATGGGGTGGCGGCACATGGGGTGCGCAGGTCATTCCGCGCATCGGCATGGAGGTGATGGTCGCCTTTGTCGATGGTGACCCGGACAAGCCGCTGGTCATCGGCGTGGTCAACAATCCCGCCAATTCCGTGCCTTACGACCTGCCGGCCAACAAGACGCGTATGGTGCTGCGATCCAACAGTCACAAGGGCGACGGTTTCAACGAAATCACCTTCGAAGATGAAGCCGGCAAGGAAAACCAGTTCTTCCACGCCCAGAAGGACCAGACGACGCGGGTCTTGAACGACCGAACCAAACGCATCGACCGGCACGAGGTCGCCTCGGTCGGCGGCAACCGCGCGGTTGAAGTTTCCGGCAACCAGAAACACGAGATCGGTGGTTCGGTGAATACTGTCGTCGGCGGAACGGGACCGATGGCGATGATGGCGATGGCAGGCGTGCAGGCGCTTTCAGGACAGACGGCTGGCCTGCTTTCACAGGCCGCCCAGATCGCTGGCGGCGGTGGCCCTGGTGTCGCGGCCTTCGCCACTACACTGGCGTCATCCGCTCTCGGCTTCCTTGGTGCCGGTGGTCTGTCATCGCGCGAGGGCGTTGTCTCCGGCCCGAGCCCGCGTGCGGACGCAGGTACGGCACTTGCGGGGGCCGGGTCTGGCGTCGGTTCCGATGCGTCGGGTCTGTTTCCGCTGCCGGGCATCATGAACACGATCATCGGGGCGTTTCAGTCCACATCCGTTGGAGTGGCAAAAGCCGAGCAGGTCGGGGTCAGCAAGGTCACGAATATCGGGCAGACGGAGGTCCGGCAGGTTGGAAAACAGCAGAACCTCACCATCGGTAAAGAGCAATTCGTCGAGATTGGTACGGGCCAATACACGCGTGTGGGTGAGAAGATCACCATCAATGTCGGCAAACTCTACAACCTGGTTTCCGAAGAGAAATATCATGGCGAGGCAAAAGTCTGGGAGATTTTTGGCGACGACACGATCCTATTGTCGACCAAGGGCGGCTACATTGAACTGAATAGCACTGGCATTCGCATCCACGGTTTGAAGATCGATATCGAAGGCAACCAGATCAACTTCAAGAAAGGCGGCCCGGGTGAAGGCGCGTCTTGCTTGCGCGAGATGGCGAAATCCTCCATGCCGTTTGTAAGGGGTTGATATGGCAGAAAATGCTACACTAAAGCCAATCATCTTGGATGCCGAAACATCAGTTTTCGCGGTTCTCGATGGTGCGCAATTCGATGATCTGCCCACGGCCCTGTTCGACGAAAACTTCGTTCATCGTTCGCTCTACCTTGACCGTGGCAACGGCACTGCAGACCAATTGAGAACTGCACCACAACTGGTATGGCTTGATCGCGACCGGCGAATGCAGCGTCCTAACGCTGACCAAAATGACGGTAAGCCATTATTCCCCGTGCTCGAGCGACTCCTAAGTCTAGTGAAGGATCGTCCGGCAATCGTATTCTGGGTATGCGAAGCAGGCGGGGAAGCGCTCTATAGGCATCTGAGAGGAATCAACAAAATATTGCTGCCGACGGATGCCGCTCGCGGGACAAGCGATCGGCTCAAACAGCTTCCGTCTAACGCTGATCAAGCGAATGACGCCGACCACGAGATGGTTCTTTACCGCCACTGTGACGCCAATGTCATGGCGCAGGTACTTCCGGCGCTTACTCTTCCCAATATGGCGCGCGTTTTAGGCCCCGCATCCCAAATTTTATGCAGTCCTGACAACCACTGGGCCGAGCGCCCTTTACGCCTATTGCGCAACCCCGACATGCCCATCGCACCAATTGGCCCGCTCAAACTGAGCACGGCTGAGGTTCACAAGATCGAAGATCGGCGAGAAGTGAGGGCATGCCAGACAGTCAGGGCATATCTCCGGCGGTACGCATCTGACGTCACCAAGCAATTCAGCGATGATGAATTGAATGCTCGGGTTTGGGCGTACCGAAATGAAGCGAAACGTTACGGCATCAGATCAGAAGCCGCGCATCACCGCTGGGCATACCTTCAAATCGTATCTGGCGGGCGCATAGCGGACAATGAGGACTTTAATCGCTTCATGCGCCATTCAAATCCCTCGGTTTCTCCAGACGAACGAATTGGACTTTTGATGAAAGCAACGACTGCGCATCTAAGGAGGGCTCACTAATGCCCGCGATCGCTATACCAATAGGTATTGGTCTTGGCGAAGCCGCCTTATGGCTCGCTGGGGCGATTGGGATAACTGGTGTTGGGTACGGAACCTATAAAGGCGGCGAATATCTTGCCAATCAGATGGCTGAGGCTGACGGAGCAGCGGACAGTGCTGGAACAGATTCTGCCACCGATACGTGCGCAACCTGCCTCCCGCCGGAATGTAAGGACGGAGCAGACAATGTGAAGCAGGCGCTTTACCGCAACAAGCGACTGCCAAATGCTAACGGTGGTCAACATGGTTACCTCAACCGCATGGTCGAACAGATGTGCGGCAGAAGTGGACCCGGCACGGACGGCTGGCGAAATCACGTAAGCCAGCTTGTGGGCGAGCAAAATAAAATCCGGACGGGAATGGGAAGTTTGAGCGAAGCCAAATGCCCCATCGATCAATTGTTCAGCCGCGAAGAACGGCAAGCCATCAACAACATCCTGCAAGGTGGCAATGGCTGGACGCCGCAAACGATTCCCTGGAAAGGTCCTTATCATCCGGATTGCTTCAACTTCGGGGACAAAATCAGTTCTGGGCGTCTTCGCGATTTTCTCAATATTATCCGGCCGAACTGAAAGTGGAGACCATGTTCAATCCGAACGATTACAAGGATGAATTCGAGAGGGCCCTTTATTGGATCAGCTCAGACCAAGCGGCAGAATTTGATGACTTTCTGCAGATGCCAATTCTCAAGCGCAAGACTTTGCAGCGTCATGCCAAATCCTATTACGAAATTGTGCGAAAGATCGATCCTGACAGTCCGGTCTCGATCCGTTTTGAACATTTCGACCGTTTTCTCATCGATATCCGCAAGGATGGAGAAAATCCCGAGCGGCTGATGCTGTGGCTAGGGTCCATGCAGGATTTCCATCTTGAAGACGGGCTCTTCCGGGGGCCGTTCATGACGTGGCAAAGTGGTTTTGTCCGCTGGTGCAATGGAGCCGCTCCTCAGCCGGAAGACCCTGATCTTCAGAGCCTGATCGAAGCCTATCGTCGCGAAGTTTATGACCCGGGAAAGGAGTTCAGGGAACGCTGCAAGGCGGCAGAAAAACTCTACATGGCGGGACCTCGGAGCCGCAGCTCATGGGATCAATATCTCTGGGAGATATTCTACGAAGAGGCCTATAACTGCCCTTGCATCTTTTTCTCGTCACATATCGAAAACATGTTGCACCGTCGCTGGTGGCGGCGAAATCGCTACAGCGTCAATGCCGAGCAGAAGGAGGCGCTGTTAGGCAAGCTCGCCGAGGACATTTCGCTATATGGGGACGCCGTCGTCCAGAACTGGAATGCTGTCATTGACATAGACCGCGCGTTTGCTGTCGACCGAATGCCTGATTTCGATCTTTACAAGGCGGGTGCGGCAAGAGCCATTTGACCCCCACAATCGTCATTACCGGAATCGGAAGGATATTTTGATGGCTGGGCGATCAGTAACTCTCAAAGGGCACATGCATGTTTGCCCAATGGTCGATCCGGGACCGAAACCTCATGTGGGTGGTCCGGTTGTTTCGACGCAGCAAAGCTTCGTCACCGTGGAAGGCGTTCCAATCGCCACAGTCGGGGATAGTTTGCTTTGCACTGGTGTACCGACCACGTCGGACAGGATAACCGGAGGCTCGTCTGTCGCAAAGATACAAGGCAAGCCGGTTGCGCGATCGGGTGACCCATGTGCTCATGGCGGCAGCCTTGTTCAAGGCGTGCCTTGGATCACGTTCGAGTAATGCAGGAACAAGGGCTCAACAACATGAGTCCACAGCAGATGCTGGCCAATCAAGCAAAATATTCACTGCACACCGACCGCCAACTCTCTGCGCATTGCTACCGTTTGTGTAGGATGCAGCGAACGATATCCGGCGACGCAGTCCTGTCCTGCGGCCACCAGGTGTCAGTTGCTCCAACCAATCTGAAACCGGTCAAATCGGACTTCACTAATGGGATGTCCGGAGGGGTCGAGTCTGATCGAGCGAAGCACGAGGTTCAGGTTGGGAGAGTAATATTGTTCAAAGATTATCGGAGACAGTCCTTGCAGCTCCATGCGGCCTTTCACCACCCAAACTGGATACGAGCATGATCCGATTGTTTCCTCGGCCCATTTTTCGAAGGTGACAGTGGTTGTTGTGTTTCGGCGTGGAATATTGACCCCTCTGGCGGGGTGATCGGCGTCCAATTTTGACCCCCCACCTGTTTCGTCTGACCATCTGTCTTTTGGTGACAGATGGAGAGGGAGTTGAAGCGAGTGGATA